>Ga0307476_10000211_pt1 | contig 55974 bp, 45 predicted proteins | sample atmos_gasesECM2C_2_FD_203314 | JGI IMG/M metagenome (GOLD analysis project Ga0307476, IMG submission 203314) | Hardwood forest soil microbial communities from Morgan-Monroe State Forest, Indiana, United States - atmos_gasesECM2C_05 | ecosystem: Environmental > Terrestrial > Soil > Temperate... | reverse complement strand
AAGGCGTTCATCTCTGACGGCGGACGTGTGATCGCGACTGGAATGTTTGCCGGAACATTTCTTCCGGAGAACGAATCGGTGCCAGATGTGCTTGGCGGAATGCAGTGGAAGAAAGTGGCGGCTCTGTCTCCATCCGAAATCACGCGTGCTGCTCCGGAAATTGTTCTCGCTCAGAACGCGCGCTGGCAGCCTTATTCGGCGGCGTATCCTCTGTACGGCGATGGCGACCGCACGCTGGTCGTGAAATATCCGTATGGTCGTGGGGAAGTGTTGTGGTGGACTTCGGCGACGCCGCTGACGAATGCGGGTTTGAAAGAGCAGGGCAATCTTGAATTTCTCCTGGCCTGCATGGGAGGCGCGAAAGGCGAGATCCTTTGGGACGAGTATATTCATGGCTACCGGCAGACCCTGGGTTCTTCGATCGCGCACTCACCGGTGAAATGGCTCGGGCTGCAGTTGACGCTTCTGGCATTGGCGGTCGTGGCCACATTTTCGCGGCGCAGCGGGCCGATCTGCAAACCCGCCTCTCCCGTCCGCTTGTCGCCCATTGAATTCGTGCAGACGCTGGGCGGGCTCTACGAGACTGCCGGCACGGCGTCGGTTGCGGTGGACATTTGCTACCAGCGGTTTCGTTACTGGCTGACGCGGCGGTTGGGGGTTGCGAGCAATATCTCGGTGACGGACTTGGAAGTTGCAGTACGGGACCGGTGGTCGTTCGTCGACGATCACTTCGTCGCGATTCTGCGGCGTTGCGAGTCGGCGAAGAGCGATCCTTATCTACATCCGCCGGCGGCGTTGCAACTGGTGCAGGAACTGGATGAGTATGCGGTTCGCTTAAAGCTATATCAAAGTATCCGCAAGGAGAAAGTTTGATGAATGCTGTTTCCGAGCTGGTGCAGCACATTCGCGATGAGATGGGCAAGGTCGTGGTCGGGCAGGATGAACTGCGCAACCAGTGCGTGGTCGCGCTGCTCTGCCGCGGGCATGTGCTGCTCGAGGGTGTACCGGGAATTGCGAAGACCTTGACGGTTAAGGCGCTGTCGCGGCTGATGGGGTTGGGCTTTCAGCGCGTGCAGTGCACTTCTGATCTGATGCCGGCTGATATTGTAGGCACCAACATTCTGAATATGGCGACCAGCGCCTTCCAGTTGCATCAGGGGCCGGTATTCACGGATCTACTCCTTGTGGATGAAGTGAACCGCATGCCTCCGCGGACGCAGGCGGCGTTGCTGGAGTGCATGGAAGAGCATCAAGTTACGATCGACGGCAAGACCTATCCGCTGTCACAGTTCTTTACCGTTTTTGCCACGCAGAATCCGATTGAGTTTGAAGGAACGTATCCGTTGCCGGAGGCGCAGCTCGACCGCTTTCTGCTCAAGCTTCGAGTTACGTATCCGGCGGCGCAGGAAGAAGTTCAGTTGCTCGCGAATGTGCAGAACGGATTTGAATCTCGAGAACTAGAAAAGATGAACCTGCACTCGATTGGGACCGGACTGCTTGAGCAAGCGCAACAGCAAGTCAAGTCCGTTACCGTTGAGCAAGCGCTGTTCACCTACATCGTCCAGATCGTGCGCCGCACCCGGGATTGGCCGTCGTTGTCGCTCGGCGCAAGCCCGCGGGCGGCGGTGAGTTTGATGGCGGTGTCGAAGGCATTTGCCGCCATGGACGGACGCGACTATGTGATCCCCGACGACGTGAAGGCGTCGGTGCGTCCGGTGCTGCGCCACCGCATCATGCTGCGACCGGAAGCTGACCTGGAGGGGATCACACCTGATCAGGTGCTGGAAGATGTGCTGCGGGCGGTTGAGGTTCCAAAGTGAGCGATCTGGGCCCGCTAGTTCCACCCGAGACTGAAGCGCAGACGAAGTCGTACAAGCCCTTAGGAGTGGCCTTTGGCGACCGCTTCTTCATGCTGCTCTTTGTGGGGCTGGTTTGGTTGGGGCCGGCGTTCATCGATCTGCGTTTTGTATATGCACTGCTGGCTTGGGATGGTCTAGTTCTGCTGGCGTGGCTGGGCGATCTGGCACAGATGCCGAAGCCACGACAAATCACGTTGAGACGTTCGTGGCGTTCGCCCGCGGCTTTGTCGATTGCATCGGATGTCGAACTCACTGTGACGAATTCCTCCCGCACCGGTATTCATGCTTCGATCATCGACACAGTTCCAGTGCAGTTAAGAAGCGAGCCGCCCACGTTAACGATTCAGGCCCGAGCGAAAGGTGAAGGGATCGCGAGCTATTGCATCCGTCCCTCTGAACGAGGAGACGCAAAGCTGGGCGATGTTTATGTGCGCTACCAGAGCTGGTTGCGCATCGCGGAGAAATGGGTGCGATCCTCGCTGGTGCAAACGGTCCGCATTTATCCGAACCTGGACGAAGCCAAGCGCCACTCGATTTACTTGCTACGCAGTCGCCAGATCGCGCTGGAGAAGCGGCACGCTCGCGTGCGCGGAATTGGCCGCGAGTTTGAAAGCCTGCGCGAATACCAGCAGGGAGACGAATATCGCGACATCTGCTGGACCGCTGCGGCGCGGCGCGGCAAGCTGGTGACCCGCATGTACCAGATCGAACGCAGTCAAACGGTGTGGATTGTGATTGACTCGGGCAGGTTGATGCGGGCGCGCGTTCGCGGATTGAGCAAGCTCGACAAGGCGGCGAACTCTGCGCTGAGCTTAGCGCAAGTGGCGCTGTACTCCGGCGACCGCGTGGGGCTCATCGCTTACGGGCGCGGCATTCGACAGCAGCTTCCGGCCGCCAAAGGCAGCGCGCACTTGCGACAACTGATCGAGCAACTCGCGCTGGTTCACGAAGAAGGCTCGGAGGCGGACCACTTGCAAATGGCGGGGCGCCTGCTTACGAATCAGAAACGGCGCAGCCTGATTGTCTGGCTCACCGATTTAGCAGAAACCGCGATGACGCCGGAAGTGATCGAAGCGGCGTCGATGATGATGCCGCGGCATCTGGTTTTGTTCGTCGTGATCGGTCAGCCGGATTTAGACGAACTGGCTGCGAGGACGCCGCGGAGCGAATCCGAAATGTATCAAGTCGCGGCCGCGCAGGAGATGGTTCATCGTCGCGAACTTCTACTCGCGCGCTTGCGCGAACGCGGAGCGCTGGCGCTGGAAGTGAGCTCCGGCGCGGTTTCTCCCGTGCTGGTGAACGCATATCTGCAGATCAAAGAACGGAATCAACTCTGATCTCGTGCGGGCTTGCGCGCCATTCCAAAGAGGTAAGCTCCCAAAAGCACGAACAACGCTGCGGCCATGGAGAATTTCAGCGAAACGGCGAGGCCGGTCGGCGACACGAACGCCTCGATCAAGCCAGCGATGATCAGGATTGGAATTGTTCCGAGCAGGAGTTGGACGGCCTGCAGTCCGGCTTGAGCGAGCGAATCCCGACGAGGCAAGACTCCCGGAAACAGAAGACCCTGCGCGATGCGAAATCCCGCGCCGCCCGCGATAAAGATAGCCGGCAACTCGAGCACGCCATGCGGCGCAACGAAACTCCACAACTGCAGGCTCATGCCGGAAAGCCAGCAGGCCATGCCGATGACGCCGATCATAAGTCCGTTGAAGGCCATCATGTAAACCGTTCCTAGCCCCGCCGTGATGCCGAACGCGAACGTGGTGAATCCGACACTCATGTTGTTGGTCATGATGGCGCTGGAAGCCAGCGGCTTGATGCCGACAATCGAATGAGTCCACATTTCGTGGCGATCGATGGTTTCGACCATTTGAGGGCCGAGGAGTTTTACTTTGAAATCCGGGTTCTGATAAGTGAGGACGGCTCCCACTAAACCAGCCACGGCAAAAATCAGAGTCGCCAGCACGCAGTGCTTCAGGTTGCGGCGGAAAGCCGCCGGGTAGATGTCCCAGAAGAACGAAAAAATCGCCTTGGGACTCGCCCTGTGACCGGAATAGATGGTATTGTGGGCGCGCACCAGCAACTGGTTGATGTAGCGCGCAAAGTGCACGGAGCCGCGATCTTCGCGGATGGCAGCGAGATCGGCCGCGGTCTGGCGATAGAGCAAGCTGAGTTCCTGCAGGTCGGAACGTGACAGCGATTTCAGTCCGCCCTTGGCGCTCTGATTGAGCAAGGCTTCCAGCTTGCTCCAGTGCGGTTTTCGCTTCTCCAACCAGCGAGTGGAAATCATCGTTGTTCGTGAGGCCATGTACTCGTTCGACCAACTTAAGATCGATACTCCAGAGCAGATCGCTCTGGAGTTGCCGCTGGCCGGAATCGGCAGCAGATTCCTCGCCATCGCCATTGATACTTTAATTCAGGCGGCCCTGTATTTCATAACGGCGATGATTTTTGTGATCGCGCTGCCGCTGGGGCTCTCGGTATTCACCTTTCTTCCGCGATTGATCGGTCCCGCAATGGCCATCTTCATCGGGTTTGCGATTTACTGGGGATATTTCGCAATCTTCGAAATTCTCTGGAAGGGGCAAACGCCCGGGAAGCGATTTACCGGTATTCGAGTAATTAAGGAATCGGGCAGGCCCATCAACGCATTCGAAGCCGTTGGCCGAAATCTTATGCGAGCTGTCGACGGGCTGCCGGGAATCTACGGTGTGGGCCTGGTCTGCATGATGTGCAACCGGCAAAGCCGCAGGCTGGGCGATTTTGTTGCGGGCACTGTGGTGGTGCATGAGAAGCCGACAGAGGAAGTGCGACCGTCATGGAACACGGCTTCGGAATCGAGTTCGGCTTCGAGTTTGCCGGGGCCGGCGCAAGCCGACGCGGATGAACTAGTGTTGATCGAGACTTATTTGAGTCGGAGGTTTGAACTCGATCCGGAAGTGCGTCTGCGAATGGCGATTCAGATTGCAGACAGGATCAAGGCGAAGACGGGACTCGAATCGCAACCACGCCAGCACGTCGACGATTTTCTTGAAGAAGCTGCACGGAGGATCCGGGATAGTGGAGCCTTTCGCTAGTCCGCGACAACCGGTTTCGCAGGATTCCATCCCCGCGACCGCAACTCCGCCGGCTCAGTCGGCGGCAATGCGAAAGTCCAATGGAATGCATTCAAAAAACAGTTAAGGTCAACTCTTCAAAGTTATTGACGACGGCAGATTGCTTCGCGTAGTCTTTTGAGCAGTATGTTGTCTCTTCGCCATCACCGCCATCATCATCATCATGCGCATAGCGCGAACGGCGGCGATGTGGACCTGAGATTGCAGACTTGATCTAACCAGCACTTTTCAGGAGTTCAGCCCGCTGACGCGAAAACGCTCAGCGGGCTTTTTATTTCTCCGAGAAAGGAAGTAACCGTATGAACGCGGAACTTGACTTTGACAAACTGGGTGGCCTGCTTCCCGCCGTGGTGCAGGACTCGGCCGATGGGGAAGTCCTGATGGTGGGCTTCATGAATCGCGAGGCCCTCGATCGCACACTGGAGGAAGGGTACGTGACGTTTTTCAGCCGCACGCGTCAGCAACTCTGGACCAAGGGTGAGACCTCCGGAAACCGGCTGAAAGTGGTTACGGCCTCTATCGATTGTGACCGCGACACGCTGTTGCTGCGGGTTAAGGTCGAGGGAGCGGGGTTGGTTTGCCATTGCGGCACGCGCTCGTGCTTTACAGAACCGATTCAGCTGCGAGAGTTGGAATCGGCAGCGGAATTGCCCAAGGAGGCGCGGTGAAGCTACGCATCGGCATTCCGAAAGGCAGCTTAGAAGAGGCGACTTTGCAGCTGTTCGCGCGCGCCGGCTTGCCTGCACGCACGACGGGGCGGTCGTATTTTGCGAGCACAGCGGATCCGGAAATTGATTGCATGCTGATCCGCGCGCAGGAGATGGCGCGTTATGTGGAGCACGGCGCCATTGATGCGGGCCTGACCGGGCTGGACTGGGTGATCGAAAGTGGACTCGGCGTCGTAACCGTGAGTGACTTGATTTATGCCAAGCGTAGCCGCGGGAAAGTACGTTGGGTGCTGGCGGTGCCGGAAGATTCTACGGTTCAGCGGGCAGAGGACCTCTCTGGAAAAATCGTCGCCACCGAATTGGTGAAGGTTACGCGCCACTACTTCGTCAAAAAAAATGTCGAGGTCCGGGTGGAATTTTCCTGGGGCGCCACTGAAGTTAAACCACCGACGCTGGCCGACGCAATTGTCGAAGTGACCGAGACGGGAAGTTCGCTTAAAGCTAATCGCCTTCGAATTCTCGAGACGGTGCTGGAATCCAACACGCAGTTGATCGCCAACAAGTTTTCGTATGCCGATCCCGACAAGCGACGAAAAATCGACAACCTGGCCCTGATGCTGCAGGGAGCCATGGAAGCGCAGGACAGGGTCGGGCTCATGCTGAATGTCCGGAAGGAAGACTTGGCAGCGGTGCTCGCGGTGCTGCCCGCGCTACAGAAGCCGACGATTTCTCATTTGAGTGACGACGATTGGCTGGCTCTAAATACCGTGATCGACGAAGCGGCTGTGTGGGACGTTATTCCGCGGCTCAAAGAAGCGCGGGCGCAAGGCATCGTCGAGTACCCGCTGAACAAGGTGGTGCTGTGATGCGGATCGTTTCTGGCCGTGAAGCTGAGGCCATGGTGGAACGTCTCGCTGCCCGAGGCGACCAATCCACAAGTCTGCAGGCGCGAGTACGCCGCATTGTGAATGACGTTCGCCGCGGGGGGGATGGGTCGCTTCGTCGCTATGCGGAGCGGTGGGATGAACTGAAGACGAGACAGTCCTTGCGAGTGTCTGACGAAGAAATGGCGGAGGCCTGGCGAAGGCTGGCTCCGGAGCTGCGCAAGTCTCTTCGACAAGCTGCACAGAACATCCGCCGTTTCTGCGAGTGGCAAAAGCCTGCGGACCGGATGCGAACTCGCAACGGGATTTCGCTCGGACAAATTGTGCGGCCTTTAGAGTCAGTGGGCTGCTATGTGCCGAGCGGGCGCTACCCGCTGGTTTCCACCGTGCTCATGACCGTGATTCCGGCGCAGGTTGCAGGAGTGAAGAACATTCGCGTGGTGTCACCCAAGCCATCGGTGGAGGTGCTGGCCGCAACTGCCGTGCTGGGCGTGCGCGAGTTTTATCGTGTGGGAGGGGCGCAGGCCATAGCGGCATTGGCGTACGGCACCAATAGCATCGCGCGGGTGGATAAGATCGTTGGGCCCGGGAACGCTTATGTGACTGCAGCAAAGAAGTTGGTCGCGTTCGACTGCGCGATTGACTTTCTAGCCGGACCGACCGAGGCCGTTATTCTGTGCGACCGTCTGAGTGATTCGTGGGGCGATTCGTGGGTACCGGAATTCGCTGCAGCCGATCTGGTTGCGCAGGCCGAGCATGATCCGGGAACCCTGACTGTGTTGATCACAACCTCTCGTGAGTTCGCTCAGGCGGTGAAAACGATTGCGACACAGCTCGCGAAAAACAATCCGATTGCACGGAAGTCTTTGCGCGCGCGAGGAGCCGCGCTGGTTGCGGCATCTCGCGAGCAAGCGCGAAACTGGGCCAATCGACTCGCACCTGAGCACATCACGATTGATGAGGAAGACTTGCCGTTTATCCAGAACGCTGGCTCGGTATTCATTGGAGCCTATTCCGCGCAGGCAGCGGGCGATTACGCCACCGGGCCCAACCATGTCTTGCCGACTTCGGGGCAAGCTCGATTTCGAGGAGGTCTCAGCGTGATGGATTTCGTGAAAGTAATTACGGTGCAGCAGCTTTCGGCGGAAGGGTTAAAACGGATTGCGCCAACGATTGAATGCCTCGCCAAAGCGGAAGGACTGGCGGCGCACGCGCAGTCGGTCCGCGTGAGGTGCGAACATGCTTAGCCCGCGCGAAGCGGTGCGCACGCTGCCTTCGTACCATCCGCCGCTGGCGGGGCGGCATGGATTGCGATTGGATTTCAATGAGAATACGACCGGTTGCTCGCCGCGAGTACTCGAAAAATTGCGGCAGTTGGCTCCGGAGCAATTCGCCAGCTACCCCGAGCGCGGGCCGGTAGAGGCGAAGGTGGCTGACGTGCTGGGCGTCGCTCAATCGGAACTGCTGTTGACTAATGGCGTGGATGAAGCCATTCACTTGCTGTGCGAAACCTATCTGGAGCCGGGTGATGAAGCGTTGATTGTCGTGCCCACGTATTCGATGTATCGCATTTACATGATGGCGGCGGGCGCGCAGATGATCAGCGTTCCGGCGGGCAACGATTTCGCGTTTCCAATCGATGAGGTATGCCGGCGCATTTCGCCCCGCACGCGACTGATTGCCATCGCGAACCCGAACAATCCCACGGGATCGGTTGCGCCGGAGGAGGACTTGCGGCGTATGGCTCGCTCGGCCCCGGATGCTGCGGTGCTGGTGGATGAAGCCTACTTTGAGTTCTACGGACAAAGCATCCTGGCCGCGAGAGAACAATTGCCCAACCTGTTTGTGGCGCGCACTTTTTCAAAGGCATACGGACTGGCCGGCCTCCGCATTGGGATGTTGGTGGGCGATGGAGATCAAATGCGTGCCATACGGCGAGTTAGTTCGCCGTACAACATTAATGCTGTGGCGCTGGCTTGCCTGCCGGAAGCAATCGGCGATCAAGCATACATCGAACGGTACGTGAACGAGGTACGCGAATCCCGGGCGCGACTGCAGCGCGTTTTCGCGGCGAGCCGGATTCAATTCTGGCCGAGCGCGGCAAACTTTGTGCTGGCGCGGGTAGGTGCCGCGTCATCTTTTGTAGAGCACATGCGAAGGCGCGGCATTCTGGTGCGCGATCGATCTGGCGATCACGGTTGCGAAGGATGTGTGCGGATCACGCTCGGCCCACGAGCGCACGCCGATCGATTGCTCGCTGCGCTGCAGGAGACGATCGAGGAGCTTGGCATTGCGCAAGGAGTGTCAAGCCGATGAGAAAGGGAATCGTCAAGCGCGCGAGCAAAGAGACGCAAATCCAACTTTCGTTGACCATTGAGGGGCGCGGCCGCTACCAGGTATCGACCGGGATCCGATTCTTCGATCATATGCTGGAACTGTTTGCACATCATGGAGGCTTCGATTTGACCCTGAAGGCCTGCGGCGACCTTGACGTCGACCAGCATCACACGGTGGAAGATGTGGGCATCGTGCTCGGGCAAGCGTTTGATAAGGCACTCGGCAGCAAGCGCGGGATTCTTCGGGCAGGATATTTCTTGATGCCGATGGACGAGACCATGGGAATGGCCGCCGTAGATTTCTGCGGGCGCACCGCCGCTGTCGTCGAAACCAAGGTGCGCACTCGACTGGTCGGCGATCTGCAATCCGAACTGGTTCACGACTTTTTCGAGGGATTTGCCCGTGGCGCGCGGGCCAACGTTCATGTGCGCGTCCTTTACGGGCGATCGAGCCACCACAAGATTGAAGCGCTGTTCAAGGCCTTTGCCCGGGCGCTGCGCGCCGCCTGCTGGCGTGATCGACGAATGGCTCGCCTGCTGCCAAGCACTAAGGGAGTGCTGTGATGATCGCGATCGTTGACTACGGCGCTGGCAATTTGATCTCGGTCAAAAAGGCGCTGGACTGGTTGGGACAGGAGTGTGCCATCACTTCAGCTCTCGAAGACCTGGTGAGGGCGTCGAAAATTGTTCTGCCGGGCGTGGGCCACTTTGCCTCGACGGCGGCTCTGGCGCGTCTCGGCTTGAAGGGCGCGATTGCGAATGCCATTGAAGGCGGGACGCCGTTCCTGGGCATCTGTGTTGGCATGCAATGGATGTTTGAGCGCAGTCAGGAATCCCCGGAGACGAGCGGGCTGGGCTTGTTGCACGGCGAATGCGAGCGCTTTCCGGCGAGTGTGAAGTCGCCGCATGTCGGGTGGAATCAACTGGAGATCAGCTCTTCCTCGCGACTGTTGCGGGGTGTGCCGTCGGCCTCGTTCGTATATTTCACACATTCCTTTCGTGCGCCGATTACGGAGACGACGGTCGCGTGCTGCGAGTATGGAGGACAGTTTTCAGCAGCCGTGGAACGGGAGCACGTCTTTGGCGTGCAGTTTCATCCGGAGAAATCCGGGACGGTTGGTTTGAAGATGTTGAGCAATTTTTGTGAGCTTTGAAATTTCGCGATCCAACATGTTGACGAAACGAATTATCGCTTGCCTCGACGTGGACGGCGGCCGTGTGGTCAAAGGCGTGCAGTTTGAAAATCTCCGCGACGCAGGCGACCCGGCTGAATTGGCCCAGAGCCATGGCGAGTCCGGAGCGGACGAAATTGTGCTTCTCGATATTTCAGCGGCGCACCAGCAGCGGGCAACGCTGCTTGATACCGTCCGCCGTTCCGCGCGTCAGCTGTTTATTCCGTTCACGGTTGGCGGCGGCATTCGGAACTTGGAGGATGCGGCCGCCGTATTTTCGGCAGGCGCGGACAAGATCAGCATCAACTCTGCAGCACTGGCTGATCCGACGGTAATTACACGAATCGCGGACCGCTTCGGCTCCCAGGCTGTGGTGGTAGCGATTGACGCCAAGCGTTCCGGGGATGGCTCTCATTGGGAGGCGTTCACATACGGCGGACGCGCTGCCGCCGGACGCGACGCGATCGTGTGGGCGCATGAGGCGGAAGACCGCGGTGCAGGAGAGATTCTGCTGACCTCGATGGATCGGGACGGTACGGGCATCGGCTTTGATTGTGAGTTGACCCGAGCAGTGGCGGACTCAGTACGAATTCCAGTGATTGCCTCCGGCGGCGCGGGCGGCGCGCAACATTTCGTTGAAGTATTCCGCGAGGGCCACGCCGACGCCGCATTGGCAGCGTCAATCTTTCACTACGGTTTTAGCCGGCTCGTGGACCTCAAGGAGCGAATCCGATCGCAGGGAATCCCAGTGAGGTGGCCATGCTGATTCCATCCATTGATCTGATGGGCGGCAAGATTGTGCAGCTCGTTCAGGGCAGGAAGAAGGCTTTGGAGTTCGATGACTTCGACGAGTGGGTGGGCCGTTTCTCAAAGTATCCGCTGGTGCAACTTATTGATCTAGACGCTGCCATCGGTACCGGCGATAATGTCGCGCTCTTGAAGGAATTTTCCCGAAAGCTGCCGTGCCAGGTGGGCGGGGGCGTCCGCTCGGTCGAGGCCGCGCAGGCCGCGCTGGGGGCGGGAGCGCAGAGAGTGATCATCGGATCCGCACTTTTCGCGGGGGATAGGCTCGATTACGACTTTGCAGAACGAGCAGCCAATGCAGTGGGTTCCAGCCGGCTTGTGTTCGCGCTCGATGCGATCGGCGGTCGAGTCGTCACTCACGGATGGCGAAAGCAGACCGCGGTCAGCCCACTTGAGATGATTCAAGCGCTGGATCCGTGGTGTGGCACGTTTCTCTATACGCATGTGGAGACCGAGGGGCTGCTGCAAGGATTCCCGCTGGACGTGATCCGTCCGCTGCGCCGGGCTACGGCGAGGCAGCTCATTGCGGCGGGCGGAATACGTGCGCAAAACGAAATCGCCGACCTACACGCGATCGGAGTGGATGCCGTGGTCGGAATGGCGATCTACCAGGGACTTCTTCCCGCATAGCATTTCCATGCCGCTCTTGCGGTTTCAAAACTTCAGCCCGACGGCGCTGCTCAGGAATGCCGCGACGGGCGACATGGTGCGGCAGGCACTGACGAATGTCGACATGAAGTTGGCGCTGCAGGTTTGCTTGTCGGTGAAGTTGACGGCCGTGCCGAGGTCGCGGAGTTTGAGGTCTTCTGCAAACTCGTGATCAGCGGGGAATCCTCGTGGCGGGCGCTTGAGTTTGCTGGCATCGTCCCAGTTGAGAAGCTTGCGTACGGTGCGCCAATCTTTAGGGCGCGACGCGATGGCGTTGCGAACCTTGAGCAGCGTCGGCGGCTCGGGATGCCACAGGCCCGACGCGGCGAAACATCCATCGGGCTCGAGATGTAGATAATAGCCGGGAGAATGGACATCTTTGCCGCGATGAGAAAATCGCATAGCGACGTGCGTTTTGTACGGCCGCTTGTCATGGGAGAATCGCGTGTCACGATAAATACGGAACATGGAACCACGCGATGGGCGCGGATCAGCGACGAGATGTGGGGTGATTTCGGATAACGGCACTGCGAAATCCGTAATGAAACGCAGGACGGGCTGGCGAACGCAGGTTTCCCATTCTTCCTTATGTGCCAGGAACCAGTCACGATTATTGTTCCGTTTGAGTCGGGCGAGAAAACGAAAAAGATCGGCACTGAAATATGTCGGCATTGAAGATAAGGTTAAAAAAGGAGCGGAGAAAAAGTAAAGTGCTGGTCAAAAGAGGGGGCATTGACGCCAGTCACAGCCCCATGTTTCGATGAGAAGTGCCGAGCCGCAAACCTGCTCTTCCGGTGGACGACCTTCTACCGGAGATTCTTAATTCGTTAAAGCTGCACCCGAACCTGGTGGTCGTGGCCGCTCCTGGGGCGGGGAAAACCACGCGCGTGCCTCCCGCGCTGCTTGAGATAATCAGCGGAGAAGTTGTAGTGCTCGAACCGCGGCGGATCGCAGCGCGACTGGCCGCCCGCCGAGTCGCATGGGAACTGGGCGAAGAGGTCGGGGAGACGGTCGGATACCAGATCCGGTTTGAAGAAGCGATTGGCCCACACACGCGCTTGCGATTTGTCACCGAGGGTGTGCTCACGCGGCGCCTGCTTTCTGATGCCAGTCTGGAGGGCGTGGGGGCAGTCGTGCTCGACGAATTTCACGAGCGCCACCTGGAGAGCGATCTCGCGCTGGCGCTGTTGAAGCGATTGCAGCAGACTCGCGCTGATCTGCGACTTATCGTCATGTCAGCGACTCTCGATGCCGGTCCGGTGGCAAAGTTTCTGGATGGTTGCCCGATCGTGCGGTCGGCCGGAAGCCTATTCGAACTTTCGGTCAAACATTTGCCGTACTCACCGGAGCCACTGGAAGCGCAAATTCGAAATGCATTGGAATGGCTCATTGGCGAGGGGCATACCGGCGACACTTTGGCGTTTCTGCCGGGGGCTGTGGAAATTCGTCGCGCGATGCGAGCGTGCGACGCGGTGGCGCGCCGGGCCGGCCTGCTGATGCTTCCTCTGTACGGCAGCCTGCAGGCGAGCGAGCAGGACCGGGCGCTCTCTCCCGCTTCTCAACGAAAACTGATTCTGGCGACCAATGTGGCGGAAAGTTCGGTCACGGTCGAAGGCGTGACCGCCGTCATCGACAGTGGCCTGGCGCGCTTCGCCATATATTCTCCTTGGAGCGGGTTGCCTGCGCTTCATGTCGGCCGAGTCAGTAAGGCTTCGGCGAGGCAGAGAGCGGGGCGGGCGGGACGCACGGCCCCCGGGCGCGTATTGCGCCTTTACACCGAGGAGGATTACTCGCGCCGTCCGGATCACGATGAGCCGGAAATTCTGCGTAGTGATCTCTGTCAACTTTGTCTCGCCCTGCGAGCGATGGGGATCGCGCATGTCGACGATATCCCGTGGCTGGACGTTCCGAATGGAGCAGCGGTTCAACAGGCCGAGTCGTTGCTGGACCGGCTGGGTGCCCGAGGAGAAATGGTACAGCGCTTGGCGCGGTATCCGTTGCCCCCGCGGCTATCGCGAATTCTCGTCGAGGCTATGGAGCGAGGCGTGGGTGACGACGCCTGCGTCGCAGTGGCTCTTCTAGGTTCCGGAGTGCATGTAACAAAACCTGATCTGCTCGCTGCGATGGATTCGGAGCAGGACCCCCGCGTACGACAGCACATTGCCCAGTTGCGAAGGATCGGTCGAATTTCCAGCCAGAAGAAACATCACGACGATGCTCTGCTGATTTCGGTTCTTGCGGGATTTCCGGATCGCGTTGCGCGTGTCCGCGCCGGGAATCAGGTGCTGCTGTCGACGGGTGCATCGGCGGAGTTGGCGGTCGCGCCTCCGTCCTACGAGTTCATGGTTGCGGTCGATGCCGAAGACCGCAAAGAGAAACCGCTGCCGCTGATCCGAATGACTGCGCGCATCGAGCCGGAGTGGCTGATCGACCTGTTTCCGGATCACGTGAAAGAGGAATCGAGCGTGGTGTGGAATCGTGTGGCAGAACGTGTGGATGCGGTGAGCGCGCTGCGATACGACGAGCTGGTGATTCAAGAATCAAGAGGCGCACTACCGGACGCTCAAGCCGCAGCTGAACTGCTGGCGCAGAAGGCGCTGGAAGCTGGCGTCGAATGCTTTGTTGACGTGGGTGCGCTGAATGAATTTATAGCACGCCTCGAATTTGCAGGTTTCGAGGTGCCGGATGTTTCGGAGGCAGTGCGTGATCTCAGTCGTGGCCGGAGGAGCTTTGCGGAGTTAAAAAAGGCTGCCAAGGATTTTGCTTCTGTCCTTGAACAGCAGATGGAGAGCGCGCGGAGGTTGCGAGAAATCGCGCCGCCGAGCATCCGCTTGCAGAGTGGCCGGCAGGCCAAGGTTCACTATGAGCGAGGCAAACCGCCGTGGATTGCGTCCCGGTTGCAGGACTTTTTCGGCATGCGCGAGACGCCGCGGATTGGGTCAGAGCGAACGCCACTGGTGATTCATCTGCTAGCTCCGAATCGAAGGCCGGTACAAACGACGACGGATCTCGCAGGATTCTGGGAGCGGCTTTACCCTCAGGTGCGCCGCGAATTGATGCGACGCTATCCGAGACACTCATGGCCCGAGCGGCCCTGAGGTTTTCTGTTTAAAAGTCTTCCAGCTTAAACACTCGTTCCATCAGCAGCCACTTTTCGCCGGGCTTAGCTTGGGGCAGAGGTTTCTGAAATGTCCACATGAGCGTTTCCCACTCCTGAACTTTTGCGTTGAGTTGGTCCGCCCGGCTTTTGGCGTCGAACGAGAACGACTCGTTCACTTCCATGATCATAAACATGCGCGTCCCGAGCAGATAAATCTCCATGTCGGCGATGCCCGAGTCTTTGATGCTGCGAGTAATCTCGGGCCATATTTTCTCGTGATAGCGTTTGTATTCAGCAATCAGGGCGGGATCGTCTTTCAAGTCGAGGGTCAGGCAGTATCGTCGGTTCATTCGACCTCTGTGGCGGGAACGGCCAAAGCGGTGACCGCATTTGCGGTCGGCCGGTATCCCCACACTGCGAAATAGAACACATAAGCGTGACATACCAGCGGAACCACAAACGCGCGCTGAATGTTCCACGCATCAGAAATTCTGCCCATAACCCACGGGAAGACCGCACCTCCGATGATGGCCATGACGAGCAGAGATGATCCCAGCTTAGTGTAAGGGCCGAGACCCTTCAGGCTCAGTGCGAAAATCGTAGGAAACATGATGGAATGAAAAAAGCCTACCAAGACGATCGACCATACGGGCACGATGCCCGATGCAAACAGAACGACCAGCAGGCAGAGCAGGGAGCCGCCGGCGAATAAACTGAGCAGACGCGGTGCTGCGATTTTTTGCATAATCGCGGAACCTGCGAAGCGCCCAATCATGAAGCCTGCGAGGTGGGCTTGCAGGTATTGAGCCGCGGCTTTTTCGTGAGTACCGGGTAGCGTGAATTCGGCAAACCGGATGATGAAGCTTCCGACTCCCACCTGCGCTCCCACGTAGAAAAACTGCGCCACTACTCCCTTGATCAAATGCGGAAAGGAAAAGACTCCACTGAGCTTCGCGTCCGCAATCTCTAATCCCGCGTTGTTCGTCTCGCGAATCTCCGGCAACTTTGTCAGGAAGATGAGAAGCGCCACGAACAAGAAGACTCCGGTGATCACCAGATACGGGATCCTCACCATGTTGGCCTCAGACGCCTGATAGGCCAACAACTGCGATGGACTCATAGCCGCGAGCTCGGCCGGAGTGTGCTCGATACCGGAAAGAATGAATCGCGAGCCGAGAAGGGCAATCAGCACGGCGCCGGCGGCGTTGAAAGACTGGGCTAGATTCAGCCTGCGCTCCGAACTCTCGGCTGGACCAAGTGTCGTGACATAGGGATTGGCAGCTACCTCCAGCACCGACTGCCCACATGCCATCACGAAGAGAGCGCAGAGAAAAAATCCATAGACCCTTACGGAGGCGGCGGGAATAAACAAACTCGTCCCTGTGGCACAGACCAGGAGCCCAATCAGAATTCCGCGCTTGTAACCGACCCGTTGCATCAGCCATCCCGCGGGCAGAGCAGCCAGGCAATAGCCGCCGAAGAACGCAACCTGAATCAGTGACGATCCTGAGTCGGTGAGGGCGAACGCTTTTTTGAAATGCTGGATCAGGACGTCATTCAGGTTGACGCCGATGGCCCACAGAAAAAACAAACTGGTTACCAATACCAGTGGCACAACATAGCGTCGCTCGGTGATAGGCACGGATCCGGTCATTCAGAAGTCCTCATGTCCAGAAGTCCTCATGTCAGCGAGCGATCCAGGTGAGTGTAGCCACCGTCGACGAATAAATGCTGGCCGGTGGTGTGGCTGGATTTGGAAGAAATCAGAAAAACCACCGTCGACGCAATCTCCTCGGGTGTAGTCATACGCCGCTCGAAGGGAATTTTGGTGAGGATCATCTTCAATTTCTCGTCGGGGTTCGGAAACGTGTTGAGCCAACTCCGGTAGAGCGGCGTCATCACTTCGGCAGGGATGACAGTATTCACACGAATGCCGTGCGGAAGCAGTTCCGCTGCCCATTCGCGCGTTAACGCCATGACTGCGCCTTTCGAAGACGCGTAGCCGGACGTGCTGCCCTGGCCGGTGACCGCGGTCTTGGAGCCGATGTTGACGATCGCTCCGCGCGAGCTCTTCAAGTGCGGCAGGGCGTAGTGAGCCATGCTGTAATAGTGCACTAGATTGCGGTTGAGCGACGCCACGTATTCGTCCACGCTGCCGGATTCCAGTCCAACTTTGTCGTTACGGCCGGCATTGTTCACCAGAGCATCGATCCGGCCGAATGTCTGTAGAGCCTGCTCGACAGCTCCCGAACAATTCTCAGGAGCAGCCAGATCGACGGTGACGAGTCCACAGGACGCGCCCAGGTCTTGCATTTTCTTCTGGAGGACATGACCAGCCTCGGCGTCGCGATCCACAATCACGGGAATGGCGCCTTCGACGACGCAGGCGTGAACAATCGCCGCGCCGATTCCTTTGGCCCCGCCGGTGACCACGACAACCTTGTCTTTTAGCTGCAGGTCCATGCGCGCTAGCCTCGCAGGTTGAAAAAGCCGCCATCGAGCGGATAATCGACGCCCGTAATAAACGCGGCTTCGTCCGAGCACAAGTACAAGGCCAGGGAAGCGACCTCCATCGGTTCCGCCATTCTTCCGATCGGTTGCGCCTTGGCCAGCTTCTCGAACATTTCCCGCTCACGCCCTGGGTATGTCTTTTGCAAATAATCGTCGACAAACGGCGTGTGAACTCGCGCCGGTGAAATGCAATTACAGCGGATATTGTGCGCAAGATAGTCTCTTGCTACGGAATAGGTCATGGCGATGACCGCGCCTTTGGTCATTGAGTAAGCAAAGCGATCGGCGAGTCCCACAGATCCGGCAATTGAAGCCATGTTGAGAATCACTCCCCCGCCGGAAGCTTTCATGTGACCAACCACGGCGCGCATGCAATTGTAGAATCCCTTGATGTTGACTCGAACCACCCGATCGAAGTCTTCCGGAGTCGTGCTCTCGACCGTGCCAATGTGTGAGACTCCCGCGTTGTTGACAAGGATATGAACGCGCGCGTCGCGGAACAGTTCATTGAATCTGGCAATCACATATGCTCGGTTGGTCACATCGCAGAGATAGGCGGAAGCGTTTCCGCCGGCGTCGGAAATGCGCCGGCAGGTCGCAGCCGCTGCGGCTTCGTTCACATCAAGAATCCGAATCGAAGCGCCCTGCGCCGCGAATTTCAGGGCAATGGCCTGACCAATGCCGCTTCCCCCGCCGGTCACCACAGCGATTTTGCCATCGAGGCGGAAGCTTGCGGCGTTCGCCTCCTGATCGATCACAGCGAAACCCCGCGTTTCCAGGGAATGAAATCCTCTTGAGCCTTCTGCTCGGCTTTGGTATGGATTTCACCGCTCGCTACTGCGATCACGAGATTGAGAATGGCCTCGCCCATCTGCTCGATGGTTTTGTCTCCGGCGACGACCGCTCCGGTGTCGATGTCGATGATGTCGTGCATGCGCTGCGCCAGATCCGAATTCGTGGAAAGCTTCACGACCGGAGCGATCGGATTGCCCGTCGGTGTACCCAGACCGGTGGTGAACAATACCACGCTGGCCCCGGCGCCGACCTGCGCAGTTACACACTCAACGTCGTTGCCCGGAGTACATTGCAGATTCAAGCCCGTTTCTGTGGAGTACTCGGGATAGTCGAGCACAGCGGTTACGGGCGAAGTACCGCCCTTCTTGGCCGCACCGGCGGATTTCATGGCGTCGGTCAATAGTCCGTCGCGCATGTTGCCGGGAGACGGATTCATGTCGAAACCGGATCTCACGGCGGCGGCCCGGGCGGCATAGTCGCGCATCAGTTGGATAAAGCGATTGCCAACTTGTTTGCTACCTCCCCGATTGATGAGTTCTTGTTCTACACCGCAGAGTTCCGGAAATTCCGACAGAATGGCACGGCCACCCAGAGCAGCGAGCAAATCGGCAGTGTGTCCGATGGCCGGATTGGCCGAGATGCCGGAGAAGCCATCCGACCCTCCGCACTTCAACCCTACGCACAGATCGGAGAGCGGAGCGGGAGTGCGCTGCACCTTGTTGGCTTCGACCAGCCCCAGAAAAGTCTGTCGAATGGCCTCAGACATCATGGCCGCCTCGGAACCGCTGCGCTGCTGCTCGAGGATAAACAACGGTTTATCGAAGTTGGGATCGCGCTTGCGAATTTCGTCGCGCAGGATTCCAGTCTGAGCATTCTGGCAGCCCAGACTCAGAACTGTCGCTCCGGCCACGTTTGGGTGGTGAATGTAGCCGGCGATCAGGCCGCAGAGATTGTTGGAATCCTCGCGGGTTCCACCGCATCCGCCTTCATGAAGGAGAAATCGAATCCCGTCGATGTTTTCGAATAGGCGGCTGCGCGGCGTTGTTGGCGCCTCCGCGCGCGCTGCGTGAACTTCGATCTTGTCCAGTTGCCCTTCGCGGTAGAGCTTCGCCAGGTCGGCAACCTGCCCGCGATAAAGTTGGGGTGCAGCGAAACCCAGTTCTTCTTCGAGCGCTCGTTTCAGAACCTGAATATTCTTGTTCTCACAAAAAACGAGGGGAACCACGAGCCAGTAGTTTCGCGTGCCAACTTGTCCGTCGGAACGACGGTAACCCTGGAAGGTCCTGTGCTGCCAGCGCGAAACATCGGGCGGCGCCCAGTGAAAGTCGTCTGCCTGTTCGTGAAAAGCTGCTGCCTGGTGTTGGATATTGATCGTTGACACTAGTTCTCCGGCGGCGATGGGCTTGACGGCTCTGCCTACCAGAACTCCGTACATGATGACGCTGTCGCCGACCTCCAGACTGCGCGTCGAGAACTTGTGCTTAGCAGGAACACTTTTCGGAAGCGTGTAAACATGGCCTGCGAAATCGATCTGTTCGCCGGCTTTCAAGTCGTTGAGGGCGATCAAAACATTGTCGCGGGAATCGAGTTGAAGAACCGAGCGATGGGCCATGATTTCGACGTATTCCGTGGTTGGATTCCTGGCGTTTACGGCGGCCGCCGATTGCGCCCGGTCATTGTAATGCATTCGGCGTAAAGCATTCGTGGGGCGGTATTCGATAATGCTTAACGACCGGCGAGCCCCCAAAACCGTCGCGCATTGCCGCCGAGCACGCTATCTCGACATTCTTGTTTTTGCCCGGCCAGATAAGCCTTCAATACCTCGACCCACCGTGCATATGATGCCGCGACCAGGCACACCGGCCAATCGGACCCTACCATCAGGCGACCCGGTCCGAACGCTTCAAAGGCGACATCTAGAAACGGAATGAGTTGCTCGGGTTCCCAATGCAGCCAATCGGCCTCGGTGACCAACCCCGAGACCTTGCAAAATAGATTTGGGAATTCAGCCAGCCGCCTGATCCCCTGCGCCCACAAATCGATGTCCCCACTCTTGATCGGCGGTTTGGCAAGATGATCGAGGACAAAGCGCTGGCGCGGGAAGCGCTGCACAAATTCAGCGGCGACGGGAAGATGTTTCGTGTAAATCAGGATGTCGTAAGCCAGATCGAATTCTTCCAGCGCAGAGATACCTCGTAAAAAATCTGGCTGCAGCAGGAATCGATCGTCGGGTTCGCTCTGCACGATGTGGCGAATGCCGACAAGCTTCGGGTTTTGAGCCAGGACCTTCAGCTGCGATCGAATGTCGGGCGACCGCAGATCGACCCAGCCGACTACACCGAGAATCCAAGGAGCACTGTCGGCCAACTCAAGAAGCCAGCGAGTCTCTTCCAGCGTCTGCCGCGCCTGCACTGCAACCGATCCCCGGAATCCGCTGCTTTCCAGTTCGAGCCTTAGATGGTTCGGCAGAAAATCCCGGCGCAGCACGGCCATCGAATCATCGATCCAATCGTATTCGCGAGGGCTGTAGATCCAGAAATGCTGGTGGGCGTCAATTTGCATAGGCCGCACCGGTATCTTATCGTAGCCGCATTGTTAGTGTTGCCGCACCTCCAGTTGCACCGGACGCGCGATCGAGCTAACGTCCGGGTCATAGTACTCATAGACGCGCGAACGGAACGTCCGCGCGCGGATGGGATACTTCGCGCGCAGCCGGAATTGCAATGTGACCGTGTCACCTGCGGCGATGGAGTTGAAATAGAGAATTGCCTGAGTTGCCGTGAGGCTGAACTTTTCCAGGCGTCCGGTTTTCTGCCCGGCAGTCTTTTCGACGAAAGTCTGCAGATCCTCGCTGAGCAGATCGAACCCCGGAGGAATGCCGAGGTCGACCATCACCATGTTCGCCGACTTGGGCAGATTATTTTTGACGGTCGCGGTGGCCGTGGCGATGTCGTCCTGCGCAAGGCGGGTGCGATCATAGTTAACGTCGATGGAGAGAGCCTCGTTCGCCGGCTTCTGGTCCCAGGGAAGGTAATAGCTTCCCACGATTTGGTAGGCCAGGCCGCCTTTACCCTCGAACCGAATTTCTACCGAATTGGAATTTTCCGCGTCATCGTTTTTCGACCCCGCGTCTTTCGAACCCATCTCTCTCGAGCCCACGTTCTTGAACACAAACTGATGAAGTAGATCGTTGTTCTCCCCGGTTAGCATGAGTTTCTCGGCGGACTTGCCGTTGAGCAGAACCTCTAGAGTGCCCTGTACATCGGCCGCGCCTTTTTCACTTGCGAGTAGAAGCGCGCGTAACGCCATGATCGTCGCTTGGGTTGTGCCCCACGCCCCGGTCGCGTCTTTCTTGGATGCGATATAGTTCATGGCCTTGCGCGCGGTGCCCGATGCCTCGCCCCATTTCAGCAATGCCTGCACGGCCAGTCCCGTAGTCTCTACGCTCGCGCTCTCGCCGGTGGCGTACCCGCCGGTTTCGTCGGCGCTCCACCAAGCCTGCTCATCTTTCTCGGTCCGAGCGTCGAGCAGAAACTGCATAGCCTGGCGAGCGAACGTGCGATCCTTTCCCTGATCTGCAGACTCACGATCGCTGGATCCAGGCGCGTGATTGCCGCCTCCAAAATCGACTACAAAGTTGCCGATCACGGCCAGCGTGTAAGTATCGATCTTTCCATTCATATGGCTTTCCACAAATTGCCTCGCCTTTTCGACTACCGGTCCCCGGTACCCGGTGTTCTCGAGCGACCACGCGATATAGGCGGTAATGCGCAGCACGTCGGAGTTATAACGGTTCGTCGCACCCTCGTTGATGAACTGCGTGTCCGGCTTCCAGCTTCCGTCGGCCTGTTGCTGATTGGCCAGCCACTGCTGGGTTCGTGAGATCAGTTTCGGATCCACATCGTAGACCTTCGACATATCGCTGAATTCCATCAGTCCATAGGCCGTGAGGATTTTGTTCGCCGGCGCTTGCCCGAACCAGGAGAAGCCGCCACCGGGCACTTCAAACGTGAGCAGGCGCTGGTAGCCGTTGGCGATGTATCCCTCGGCCTTGGCGTGCACTTCAGGGGTCAACTTTTTTGTGCGCTTCATGTAATCGAGTGCCAGCACGTTGGGATACGTGCTCGAAGAAGTCTGCTCAAAGCATCCGCCCGGCATGCGTAAGATGCTGTCCATGCCTTCGATCACCTGGCTCAGCGGGCCGGGGTAAAGGCGGACGAAAATCTTGCTGGCATCGGGTATAGAGTTCGCGGGGAAGTTGAGTTCGTGGCGAACGGAGTTTTCCAGGCGTCCATTGAACACCAGATTCTGCTCGCGCCCGTTAGGAATGACTTCGATTTCGCGTACGACAATATCGGCGCGGTCTGCTCCGCCATTCATGCGGGCAGAGAGTGTCAGCTTGAATTTTCCGATGCGCCGGGCTTCAATCGTGAACTGCGATCCGCCTACGCGGGCGGAATCGACGGTCACCGATTTGTCGCCAACATCATCGACCAGAGAGTACCAGTCGTAGGGCTGCAGCTTCAGGTTGACGTCTCCGCGCCCGCCCGAGTAGTTGTATACGGCAACAGGAATGGAAACGCGATCGCCCTGGGTCAGCGTGACCGGAAGGTCGAGGTCGACGAAGAAATCCTGAAAAACTTTCAGGCTCGAAGTCGCGCTTCCCAGCGCTCCATGTATCGTGGATGCCAGCATCGCCATGCGCCACGTGGTGATGGAGTCCGCTATTGGTATCGAGATGCTAGCCACGCCGTCGGAGTCGGTGATGATTTCAGGATTGATGTAGAGAGCCTCGGGAAAGTAAGAGCGCACGTGCGCCGACGGGCCGGATTCTTCTTTCTTGTCTTTCGTGAGAATCGCGCTGTTTTGAGCCATGGCTCTCGGCATGGGTACCGCCGTCGCAGGAGCGGCATCCGCCGCCATTACGTTCATTTCGTTGATCACGCCTCCGATAGCACCGCCAGCCACGCCGCCGAGTACACCGCCGATCGGGCCGCCGACCGCGCCAGCACGCATCACCTGACGAAGAACCATGGGATTCGCGCCGGTAACTGTGACGACCTCTGAGGCCTCGCCAATCGCAAGGTGGACGGAGAGCACAGCGCGGTCACGCGCCTGCACCGTGAGTTCCCGCGAGGCGATCTTGAATCCAGCCAGCGACACTTGCACTTCGTATCTGCCCGCGGCCAAGCCTGCCAGATCAAATTGCCCAGTGGCATTCGCGCTCACCGTTCGCGTTTTTCCGGTGGAGACCTCACGCGCGTTGATGTTCGCTCCCTGCACCACCGCGCCGGAGGGATCGGTAACAGTTCCCACAATCTCTGCGAGGCCGTTGAACGGACCGCGATCGTGTTCGACATTGAAATCGATGGTTCCCGAGTTCGGGTGGCCGACAATATTCCCGGTGCGAACTTCGATGTATGCCGCCATATCGTCCGCGCTGTCAAAGCGATGGTCCGCTCCCGCGCTGCGTACCATGTAGTGCGTTTTGTCCCGATACCAAGTGATGGGTTCAACGCGAAGTTCGGTACCCCACGCGTCAATAAAATTAGGATTGCTGGAACTCGAAATTCGCGCGAAGACCTTAGTCAGATCGCCCTTCTCCGAGTTCTCCCTATAGGCGAGGCTCAGATCCTCCGCTACACGTCGCACCTGCGCCAGAAACTGTGCCCGGTAGCGTCCGGCATACTCCTGATATTTCGTCATCGGCACGGTTCGCCCGAATTCCATTTCTAATTTATTCGGGCTCACCATCTCCGTAGCCGAGAATAAGGCCCGCGCTGCTCGATCACGTTGTTCGACTTTCGACCGCTCCACCGGTTCGACGATCTCCGACATGCCAATGGAGTGGATTTCATACCGCGGCTTCATGACCTCCTCCTCCAGGTAGAAGAAAACTTTGGCGAAGCCAGGTTGCTTCTCGGCCAGTGCGAAGACTGCCTCATCCACTACTTGCAAGCCGAGAGCGGCGCTCACGCCCTCGCCCCGAGAATTCGTCACGCGGAAGCGAATCCGAGCGTCGCCCCCTGGCTTGTATACGGGGGCATCTGCCACTGCGTCGATCTTGAGTTCGTCGGCCGGTTGCACGAAAACCAGGCGATGATCCGCGACAGGCTGCGCGTTGCGGCTGAAAAGGTACGCGTTGAAGTCCACGGTTCCCGCTAACTCCGGTGTCGCCGTCAGCGACAATTCGGCCTCTCCGTTTTCGATGTCGACATCACGCGTTAGCACAGTCTGTCCGTCTTTGACGACGTCGATGTACGCAGTCCCTCGCCTCTTCGTGGAGAAGACTCTCAGGTCGATGCGATCGCCGGCCTTGTAGACCGCGCGCTCGGTGCGTAAGAGAATCTGATCGTCGCCCTCGCGAGATTGCAGTTGAACCGCACTAGACGCGCGGTTTCCTTCCTGATCCTGTCCTTCGATCTCCAGCGTTAGTGCCCCGGAGGCGGGGCTGATGCGGATAACGGCCACACCACCCTCATCGGTGGTCGCACTCTGCCCGACTTGTCCGTCTGCGTTAATTTTCAAGCTGGCGCTGGCCGGAGTTCCGTCGGAGTATGAAGTGAGAACGAAAACCTGGTTCTCGAGATTGGGGACGAGCGTGCCTCCCTCTGGCACAGCGGTGACGATCAGGGGCGATTCACTGACGGTGATGGGTTCGCCGCGAGTCTCCGAGTGGTCTGCGGAATCCTTCACCGTAGCCCCAATCAGGACGCGAGCCGCACCTTGGCTGAGCGGGCGTCCAGCGAAATATGTAGGCAGCGTTAGATCAAAATGATAGGTTCCATCATGATCGGTCCTGCCTTGAGTCGAGCCCACATTGAAGAGCGACACATCCATGCTGGAGGCTTTGACGGTTACTTCACTGTCGTCGACCGGCTTGCCAAAAAAATAGTTGGCGCGAATGGTCCCGGTCACATGATCGCCGGGGCGATAGCCGCGCTTCGTTTTCTTGTCGTTGCCCGCGAAATCGATCGCGACTTTGAATTTCGGCAGAACGTAGCGTTCGACATTGAGCGCGATCTCGGCAGTGTTCGTGGGCGACTCGCTCTCACCCAGCAACGCGCGAAGGTGGTAGGTGCCCAGGTTAACTTCATCGGCCAATCCAAACTCCGCGGACGCAATTCCAAACTTGTCGGTTTGAGTCGCCTTCTTGAAGACTTTGTTGCCGCGGGAGTCTTCCACTTCGAAAGTCAGTTTGCGGGCGGCGGCAGCTTCGTGGTTGGCACGATCGAGCGCTAGTGCTCGTACGTGAATTGTTTGTTTAGGCTGGTAAATTGGCTTCTCGGTGGTGAGAAGAATGGAAACCTTGTCTTCGAGTCGGACAGGTTGAACGAATTCTGTCGATCCGATCGCCGTGTCGACCAGGTAGCGCAGTTGACGGTCGCCTACTACGCCGGCGGGAAATCGAAATTGCGCTTCGGTGGTTCCTCGTCCGTTGAGTTGTCCCCTGAAGAGCAGTTGTGATTTCTGCTCGGGGGCCAACAGTTCAATGCGAACCGCGCCCCGCCCAGCAATAACCTCGTCGTGCGTATCAGTTACGATCACACGCACCGCGGCCTCACCGCCCGTGAGATACGATTGCTGGCCGAGAATGTGAACCACCGGCATGCGAAGGATGTCCGAAATCGATTCCGTGCCCTCGATCTTCGCCGTCTTGCCATCACTGTATTCGAAACGGTAACGCACGCGATGCCATACCAGTTCGTCGATGGGCAACGGCCTCGCCAGCGCGATTCGCTCTCGCCAGTGTCCTTTGCCCTCGACGGTGTCGGCGGTCCTCTCCACGCTTCCCAAGACATGGTCCTCCGGATCCAACACTTCGACAAGCAGCTTGCCCGCGCCCGCTTGAGCGGCGTGGTACGGGACGGTCAAATCAAGCGTTCCGTGCGTGTATGTCGCACCGGGCGCGGGCTCGCCGTTCGCAGCCTGAAAGCTTTGAACCGTGACGATGGCCGCGATCGCCAACACAACCGGAATAATAAGCAACCAATATCTTGACGACGTTATATGGCCAGAGGAACTTTCCATGATGTCTCCGTGATTACTTGCAGTGTTACTAGCGGCCTTCTTGCCACCAGCATGAGAACGAGCCGGTTCACCATTCTTGCGTGGTGGCTGCGGGCTTCCGCGCGCTGCACACCTTGAATTCAATAGACACCGGAACTCTACTAATGGGGTCAAGAAAGAGGATCGCCGAGTCCGGCGCGCCGGCGGGGAGTGATTTGTGAGGTGGTGTATGATCTTGCAACGCTCCGCGGCCTCGCTGCACACTGGCCCTCGGCGTTTTGCCTATGAAACTGGATCCAGGATTACTTCATCGCCTTCCCAAAGTCCTGCTACACGAACACTTGGACGGCGTGCTGCGGCCGCAAACAATCATCGAATTGGCCCGAGCCACGAAGTATGCGGATCTCCCAACCGACGATCCGCAAGCCCTTGCGGAATGGTTTTTTCGTGGAGCCAATCAAGGGAGTCTGGCGAAATATTTGGAGGGGTTCAAACACACCATCGCGGTGATGCAGACCGAGGAGGCCCTGCAGCGCGTCGCTTACGAACAGGCAGAAGATCTGAGCCGTGATGGGACTATTTATTTCGAGACTCGCTTTGCTCCGATTTTTCACACCCAACAAGGATTGACCCACCAGCAGATCGTTTCGGCCGTGTTGAAGGGACTGGAACAGGGACGAAGGGAGTTTGGAATTTCCTCGGGCCTGATCATCTGCGCGATGCGCAACATGAATACGTCGCTGGAAATGGCGGAACTAGCTGTCGATTTTCGCGCGCGCGGCGTGGTCGGCTTCGATCTGGCAGGCGAAGAAGGCGGCTATCCTCCGAAGAAGCATGTGGATGCTTTTCACTACATCCAGCGAGAAAACTTCAACATCACTGTGCATGCCGGCGAAGGTTATGGGAAAGAATCGATCTGGCAGGCAATTCAATATTGTGGCGCGCACCGCATCGGGCACGGGACGCGCCTGATCGACGACATTGCTGTGGTTGACGGCAGAGCCGTGAAGCTAGGCGATCTGGCTCAGTATGTTCTCGACAAACGCATACCACTCGAAATTTGCCTCCTCAGCAATGTGCACACTGGGGCTACACCGAGCCTGGCCGAGCATCCCTTCAAGATTCTTTATCAAGAAAAGTTCCGTGTGACCCTGAACACGGATAACCGGTTGATGAGTCGCACGTCAATGACGCGCGAATTTGAAGCAGCCGCGGAGACGTTCGGTTTATCCCTGAACGATTTTGAGCGGATTACGATCAATGCCATGAAGAGCGCTTTCTTGCCTTATAAAGAGCGCTGCGATTTCATCTATTCCGCGATCAAGCCCGGTTACGCCAAAATTCGCGAGTCGACTGGGCCGAAGGATCCGCTGTAAGAATGGCTCGATACGAAGAAGTCGTGTGCAGTCTTACTACGCGGCTGTTCGTCGCGCTCACGATCTGTTGTGGCTTAACCCCCGCGCAGACTGTCGCGCCCATAGCGCCGATCCGCATCAAAGTCATTATTGTCACGATGTTCGAACGCGGCGAAGATACCGGCGACACTCCAGGCGAATTTCAGCTCTGGGTGGAACGCGAGCATCTTGATCAGATTCTTCCCCTGCCCGCTGACTATCACCATGTGCGTCTGAACAAAGACGGAGTCGTGGGCATGGTGACCGGAGTCGGAACCGCCAAGGCTGCCGCTTCCGTGATGGCGCTGGGTCTCGATCCACGCTTCGACTTGTCGAAGGCGTATTGGATTGTCGCCGGCATCGGCGGCGGCGATCCCGCGGATGTGTCGGCAGGATCAGCCGTTTGGGCGGATCATGTGGTCGATGGCGATCTCGCATTTGAAATCGATGCGCGTCAAATTCCTGCGAGTTGGCCGACCGGCTACGTCCCGTTGCGGAAGGGCGCTCCTTACGAACAGCCGGCCAGTGACGAGTACGGAGAAGTGTATACGCTCAATCCTGGTCTAGTTAGCTGGGCGTTCCATCTCACACAGGATGTGCCACTGGCAGACTCTGACGCGTTGCGCAAATCACGGTCGCGCTTCGCAGGATTTCCGAATGCGCAGAAGCCACCGTTCGTAACGCGAGGCGACGACTTGTCGGCGAGCACTTTCTGGCATGGTTCGAGAATGGATGAATGGGCTAATGCCTGGACTCGCTACTACACCGGCGGAAAAGGAAACTACATGGTTGCCGCCATGGAAGATTCCGGCACCATGCAGGCACTCACGTTCTTGAGCGGTGCCGGCCGGGTCGACCTGCAACGCGTGCTGGTGCTGCGCACAGTTAGTAATTACGACCGTGAAGCCCCGAGCGTGCCGGCGACAGAAAGTCTGCAGGAAATGGTTTCTGGAAATTACTCGGCGTACATGCCTGCCCTTGAAGCGGCCGAGATCGTCGGAGACAAAGTGGTGCGGGATATCGTGGAGCATTGGGCCGAGAGGGAATCGACCGTCCCGCACGCGCCGTAGTTGAGGGGTTAGTCTTACCTGGATAACGCAGCGAGCGTCTCGGCAAGTACCAGCGTTCCGCGAACAATATCCTCCGGAGCGGCGTATTCGTCAGGGCGATGGCTGTATCCATTGCGGCAGGGGATGAACAGCATCGCGACCGGAGCGATGCGCGACATGAAAAGCGAGTCGTGATAAGCGCGGCTAACCATGGGCATGAAGTTCAACCCATGCATGCGGCAAGATTGAGAAAGCGCTTCGATGATCGCGGGAGCGCAGTCGGCGGGCGCATCGGCGTTCAGCAACGTGTTCTGGATCAACGCCCGACGCTTCGCTGCGATCGAATGGCTCGTGGTCTCGATCGAGCGCATTACCGTGTCGCGACGGGCAAGATCCGTGTCGCGAATATCGATGCTCAGGCGCACCTGTGCGGGAATACTATTGACCGCACCCGGAAATACCTCGCAGATGCCGACCGTCGCGACCGTGTCGATGGCTCCGCTGGTGCGAGCCGCGTTCTCAATCGCGAGAATCAGCTCGGAGGCGGCGCAGAGAGCGTCGATGCGATCGGGCATTAGCACTCCGCCGGCGTGTCCGCCAGAGCCTTCAATCAGCACGCCGAGACTGGCAGGTGCGGCGATGTTGGTAACAATGCCGAGAGGAATTTGCTCGCGCTCCAGCAGCGGTCCCTGTTCAATGTGCAATTCTACGAACGCCTCGTAATAGTCAGTCGACAGCTTTACTTGTTCGAGTTCGCCGCCGAAGCCAGCCTCGTGACGGACTTCATTGAGCGCAGCGCCATTTTTATCTGTCAATCTTCGCGCTGCGTCTGCGGGAAGAGTTCCCGATAGCAGCCTGCTTCCTAAACATCCGACGCCGAATCGGGTCGGTTCTTCGGCTGTGAAAATCAGCAGCTCGATCGAATGTTTTGGATGAAATCCGCTGCGCTGCAATGCCCGGATCGCTTCCAGCCCGCCCAGCACGCCCACCACGCCGTCGTATTTCCCCGCGTTCGGAATCGCGTCGATATGCGAACCGGTGCCGACCACCGGCGCGGATGGATCTAATCCATCCCAGCGCGCGAAAGTATTTCCCACGGCATCCTCGCGCACGCTAAGTCCAGCTTCCACGCACCGCGCTTTCGTCCATGCGCGCGCTTTGAGGTCCGAGTCGGTGAAAACAATTCGCGTTACGACCGGGGGATCGGCTGCGGAGATCGCGGCCAGCGCTTCAATTTCGGCAATCATTCGATCGCGGTCGATCGTGAGACTCATGAGGTCAGGCCGCCAACGGATGGCGGTTCCAGTCTTTGTAGATTAGATATTTTGCCGCCGACTTGCCGATCGCCCCAAACCATTGCGGACACCATGGTGCCATCCAAATGAAATCTCCGGCAGTTACGGGATACCATGAATCACCCAACCGGTAAATTCCGCCGCCCTCGAGCATGATGAGCCCGTGCTCCATCACATGCATCTCGACCATATTCAGCGCGGCTCCGGGCTGGTAGACCATCGTGTTTACCGCAAAGTCGTAACTCATTTCGTCAGGAAGTAAACACTTGACCTGCAGGCTAGGGTCGTCACCGAGCGGATGAGACGAGACAGCGTCTTCGGTCGAAATGATCGCCTGCGGAGGCTTAGCCGGATCGAGCGGCTGATAGTGTTTCTCGAAAACGGCTGCACGACCCGCCTTCGCCGCTACTACCCGATGCTGCAATCCCTGGGGCAGATAGGCATAACCGCGGGGGCTAAGTCTGCTCGACTTGCCGCCGGCTTCGACTTGCACTTCACCTTCGATCACAAAAATAAAGCGTTGCGCGGGCGTGCTCCCTAATTCTCCGCCCGCTTCGAATTCACCGGTGTATTGCGTGAACTTCGCGCCCAGAGCGGGGCTGATGTGTACGATCGCGGAGCAGGCCTTCATCCCAGGTAGAGCGGTGCGCACAAAAGTGTCGGGAGTCAACAGCAAATGATTCGGTTGTTGTGAGCTTCGAGTCCGGCTAAGATTATGCACGGTTTGTCCTTTTGTAAAATTCAGGGGAAGAAGCTAGCTGGTCAAGAAGGTGCAAGCCGCACGCGATCGCCTTCTCAACATCCTCCTGTAAGGCTAATTCTGCCGGATCGTGGCTGATCCCGCCTGGGGTGCGCAGAAAAATCATCGCGCTTGGAACTTTCTCCGCCAGGATCATGGCATCGTGACCTGCGCCGCTCACCATCCGATGCGGCGTGCATCCGGAGTTGACGATCACCTGTTCGATCTCCCTAATGAGAAACGGATCCATCGCCACGGCTCGCTGATTTAGTAATGTACTGACCTGCACAGACAATCCACGGCGCGCCGCGACTTCGTGGGCTTGACGAATGAGACCATCTACACCGCGAGTGCGAACTTCATCACAACTGTGACGAACATCAAGGGTAAGCCTTGCCTCGCCGGCGATTACGTTGGTCGCTCCGGGCTTGGCCTCGATTTTGCCGACCGTCGCCACTAGCCCAGAGACATCCTGCGCGAGGCGTTCAACCGCGCAAATCCACTCAGCCGCGCCCGTAATTGCATCGCACCGAAGATGCATGGGTGTTGTTCCCGCGTGATTCGCATGGCCCACGAATGTGAATTCCAACCGGGACTGCCCTGCAATGGCTTCAACCGCTGCGAGAGCCAGGTTCAGATTCTCCAAGATCGGCCCTTGTTCTATATGAAACTCAAGATAGCCGATCGTGTCGTTTTTCAACACGGCCTGAGGGATATCCGCGGGATTCAACCCAAACTCTTCGATCGCCTTTCGCACCGAAACACCACGTTCGTCGAGAGTACCGAGAAGTTCCTCGTCCAGCCTGCCGACCAGCGCTCTGCTACCGATGAATGGAGCGCCGAAGCGCACTCCTTCCTCTTCGGAGAAGCCAATCACTTCGATTGCAAAGGGGAGCCTGCGTCCGCGTAATTCCTCGAGCAACGCGACCGCCAGCACAACTCCCAGAACGCCGTCATAAGCTCCTGCGTTGGGGACCGTATCGAGGTGTGAACCAATCAGAAGGCGCAGCGTGTTCGGCTGCGCTGCAGGATACACTGCACGGAAATTTCCGGCGGCGTCAATTCGGACCTGCGCATCAAGCGGTTTCATCCATCGGGCGATTTCTTGATGACATGCGTGCATGGGCGGCGACAAAAAGGTGCGACGCGTGCTCTCCGAGTCTTCCGAAAAAGACGCAAGCCGCAGGCACCGGCCGATTGCTTCTTTCGCGCGCATTGTGAGTTCTGTGGTCTGCACTGACTTCCAGTTCGGATGACGAGAACCCGTCGAAGCGAAATCAGGTCTCCCGTATAACCTTCGCCGCAGCCCAGCCGACCAGAACCAGGGCGGCGAGAACTTCCCAGTTGTATTGGTTGCCATAAGTCGCGACCGGGAAGTGATTGCTGATCATGATAAAGACAACGGGCACTGCGATGAAAGTATTGTGTTTGGATCGCAGCTTGGCTTGAGCGCTGAGTGCCGCATCGAATGTCTGGCCGGCGGCCGCCGCCGCGATCATTTTGCGTTGAGAGGGAAGAATTCGAAACCAAACGTTGGCCGTCATGATAGTTCCGAGCATCGCGCCGACGTGGATGTAGGCCGCGCGCCCGCTGAATATACGGGTCACCCCCCAAGCCAGCAGAGTGATCATGATCAGAGAAAAAAACGCGAACGCTGCTTCCGACCGGCCCAGCGGCGACCGCAGAGCCAGGTCATAGACGATCCATCCCCCGGCCAGGACCGCCAACCCGATAGCGATCCCCTGTGCCTGCGAGATTTGTGCGACATCGGGATCAATGAGTCCACTGCTCGAGTAATATACGAGAACCAGCAGCACCATTCCGCTGATCCACGTCATCAGAGCTTCCCAGCGGAACCACCGCACCTGCTCAGGCCCGACCTTCAGCGACTTCTGCCGGTCGACCGTGTAGAAGCCACCGCTGTGAACCATCCAGATCGATAGGTTCGTTCCATTCGCCGCAGCTTGCTTGGTGAGCTTGTTGAACTGCCCGTCTAGCCACGTGAAATAGTAGGTTTGGCCGACCCACATGATCGCGGCAAATACGTGGAACCATCGCACCAGCAGGTTTAGCCACTCGCGGATTGACGAGGTCACCTGGTGTGCTCCATGAAAATCCGCTCCTTCAAAGTCCATTCCATCGAAGCTCACTCTATCGAACGAATCCTTTGCCGCTCAGCTCCCGCGGTATGTGGTATATCCGTACGGGCTTAGCAGCAGCGGAATGTGAAAATGCGATTCGCCTGCCTGCACCTGGAACGTAATCTCCACTACTGGATACAGCGCGACCATTTTTTGCTGCGCGAAGTAGCTAGCGGTATCAAAGATGAGCCGATACACTCCAGCGGGAATATCCCCGCCTTCCGGGAGCAGTTGCGGACAACGACCCTCCTGATCGGTGCGCGCAGAGGTCACTATCCGCCAGCCTCCGGCGGGGTCCTGTCTCTCCAGACGGGCAGGCACGTCCGCGGCAGGCTTGCCGCGAACCAAGTCCAGAACGTGGGTCGAGATGCATTTCATCCCTGCTTTATCCATGAAGCCATTTTCTCAGCCGAATTTCCGTAATCTGGCGCTGCTGCTCGGCCGCTTCCTGAAGCTCGGTTTCTTCGTCATTTGCCATGCGCCGTTGAAGAACTGCCAGAATCTGCGACGCAGACTTACTGGTGGCGCAAACAATAAAGATGCGATGGAAGCGTCGCTCATACTCCCGATTCGCCTCCGCCAGAGCATTCTTTAAAGCCGTGTCGGCGTCCCTCGCATCTCGCTGCTCCTGCGCCGACCAGGCCACCGCGGGACTCTCCGGAGGCGGCGGCGAAGGCCGAGAGGAACGCGATTCACCGATTCGCGGGTGACTCTCAAACGCTTCCATCCAATCCGATCGCGGCAGACCAGCCCACACTTCGTTCGACGCAGCCAGTATCGCATCTTCGTCGGCCAGCGGTCTGCGGGCAACCATAGCCCGAGCCCACGCCTTCGATCCGCAGCACGGCAGAATCTTCCTTACGGCATCATCAGACGGAAGCAGATTCCATTGTGCAAGAACGTTCTCCCCTTGATCGCGTTCTGCCCCACGGCGATCAGAATTCAGATGTTGCAAGAACTCAACCACCAGATTGCCGGAGACGGCAGCACGATACATGGAGGTCGATCGAATGTCGTCAATGGGATGGATCTCGGACATCGCAGTTTTTCTCGCTAAGAGCAGCAGCGCGGAATCGATAGTTCGTCCCTTCATCGCCAGTTCGGTCTCCCTCAAACGGACAGGAATGGGCGCGACGCTCCCTAGAGCGATGCGCACATTATCCACCGTTCCGTTGGCAACGCGGCCCAATGCGGCAATGCAAACTTTGGAAATCGCCTGCGCATTCCGAGCTCCAACCTTGCGAGCATGGCTGAAATATCCCGAGTATCGCCGAGGCAGGCATACAGATTGAATCAGTTCGTCAGGCGCCAGCAGAGTCTTCTTGTACCCCGTGTGAAAGTCAACATAAGGCAGCCGGCGCTCTCCCCGCACGGAGACCAAGATTATTTCCGCTTCATAGACGAGCAGCGCGGGCAGTGAATCCGCTGCCGGCGACGCGTTCACGATGTTGCCCCCGAGAGTTCCCCGATTCTGATTCGCGATTCCTCCCGTCCACTGAGCGGCGCTGGCCAACAGCGGAAATTCGCGTTCAACCAGTTCGTGTCGGCGCAGGTCTGTGTATGTTGATCCCGCCCCGATTCGAATCTCGCTCGCCGTGACATCAATACGCCGCAATTCAGGAAGGTTCCAAATGCTGACCAGCTTTCGCGCCGGCAGCTTCCCAGCCGCGTACAGCACCATCACGTCTGTGCCCCCGGCGATCGGAAGCCACGCACCCGGTTCCCCGGCCATCAGCGAGACGATCGCCTGCAAGTTGCCTGGCGCCAGCATCTCGTAGTCAGACGGGTTCGATCTCATGCGGTCTTCCTCAAACTCATACGCTCGATCTGCGGCGTGCCGCCTCCGCCACGGCTTCCACAATCTGGGCGTAGCCAGTGCAGCGGCAAAGATTGCCGGATAGCCCTTCCCGGATTTCGTCCACTGTAGGTTGAGGCTTTGCGTTTAATAAATGCACGGCCGCGAGAATCATGCCCGGAGTGCAAATGCCGCACTGCGCGCCCCCACATTCCAGAAAGGCCTCCTGCAAGACGTGCAGCGTGTCCCTCTTCGCAAGCCCTTCGATCGTGACAATGCTTGTGCCTGCGGCCTGCAGAACCGGCACAAGGCAACTATTGACCAGCGCACCATTCATCAGCACGGAGCACGAACCGCACTCGCCTTCTCCGCAACCTTCTTTTGCACCGGTCAACCCAAGTTCGAACCGCAGGACGTCGAGCAGGCGTTCCATCGGGTAAGCTCGTACTTTTTTCAGCTCACCGTTGACGATCAACGAAATCTCAGCCTTGTGCCTGCCGTGGAAGTCGGTCATTCGCCTCCGCCCATTGAGCTGACCGGCGACGATGCAGCGAGCCCAACCATGATGTCTTCCGGAAGGAGGGGAATGGAATCGAAAGGAACGCCGAGCGCATCTTCGATCGCATTGACGATCGCTGGTGCCGGACCGTCCATCGGAAGTTCTCCGATGCCCTTCGCACCGTACGCGCCATGAATGTTCCCCAACTCTTCAAAAAAGACGCGAATGGGCGGCAGGTCGCTCGACGTGGGCATGATGTAATTGGTCATCTGCCCGTTCTGCATGCGTCCGTTCTGCCAAACTACTTTCTCATAGAGGCTGAATCCAATACCCTGGGCAATCCCACCGATGATTTGTCCGCGCGCCAGAAGCGGGTGCAGAACCTTACCAACTTCCTGCAGCGCGACGAAGTCGTCCACCGATACGCTGTACGTTGTCAGGTCAACCGTGACTTCTGCGATGTAAATTGCCCAGGCGAATGCAGCGTACGCTTCTCCGCGATATGCCTGATCGTCCCAGAAAATCCCGCTCGGCGCTTCGTAGCGCGACCAGGAACGAATCGCGCCATGCTTCGCCACATGCTGCTGGCAAGCAGCACGAAATGCATCTGGAGAGTACCCTTCGCGCAGCAGGCCCGAGGAAATCAAAGTCTGCGCAATTCCCAGGGCTGCAGACTGCACCAGCTTTCCCACTACCATCACCGTGCGAGATGCCACAGTCGGCCCGCTGTTGGGCACTTCCAGCGTGTCAGGCTGGGCCATGCTCACATTTTCGTAGGGCAGACGGAGAGCCTCGGCCGCAATCTGGCTCAGGACAGTTTTCGTCCCCTGGCCAAATTCCGTGCTGGACACCAGCACGCGAACGCTGCCGTCGGCACACCCTTCCACACCGACTACAGAACTTAGATAACGCTCGCCCGACCCGGTAAATCCAGCGCCGTGGAGGAACGCGGCAATGCCCATCCCTTTTTTCGAAGCGCCGAGCTGATTCTGCTTGGCGAACCTTTGCTTCTTAGCCTCATAGTCCGAAACATCCAATGCGCGATCCAGCAATTTCCCAAGATCGATCGGCTCGCGCACCACTTGTTCGGTTGTGGTGGCCTGTCCCGCCTGCAGGAAATTTCGCCGGCGAATCTCGACCGGAGAAAGGCCCACGATTTGCGCAATGCGATCCATGTGCCGCTCCATGGCAAACAGGCTTTGCGGAGCTCCGAAGCCACGGAACGCTCCATGCGGCGGCGCGTTGGTGGCCACCGCCTTGGCGCGGATGCGAACACTCGGCCAGTAGTAGGGCCCGCCCGCGTGAATGACTCCGCGCGAAAGCACTACCGACGACAACGTCGCATACGCTCCACCGTCAATCGTGAAATCAATTTCTCCGCCGAGAATCTTCCCATCGCGGCTGACGGCGGTCCGGTGACGAGTTCGTGAGGGATGCCGCTTCGTTGTCGCGACCATGTCTTCCATGCGGTCATAAATAATTTTCACTGGCCTCCCGGCCTTGATGGCCAGCAGTGCGGCATGCGCGGCGATCATCGACGGATATTCTTCCTTGCCGCCGAACGCTCCTCCCGTCTCCATCTGCACCACTCGAACTTTTTCTGCTGGAAAATTGCAGAGCGCCATCAGCGCCTTGTGAATGTAATACGGACACTGCAATGAGCCCCAGACCGTGATCCCCTGCGCCTCGTCGTAGGCGGCGATCATTCCATTGTTTTCAATGTAAAGCTGTTCCTGCGCGCCCGTCGAATACTCGCCTTCCACAATGTAGTCAGCCTTCTCCCAAATGCCGTCGAGACTGCCTTTTTCGATTAAGTAGGTTTTGAAGACATTGTCCTCGCCCCAAATGATTTCAAAGCGGTGTTCGCTCTGTTCGATCGTGAAGATCGCAGGCAGGGGTTCGTAATCGATCGAGATTGCCGCAATAGCCTGGGGAAGAAGATGGCGGTCGGGGTGAGCCAGCAACAGAATCGGCTCTTCGGGATGGTTCACTACTTCACTCGCCAGGCAAGGCTGATCTTCGCCGATCAGCGCGATGCAATTCTTCCCAGGAATATCTTTCGCAGACACGACAACGAATTCCTCCCACGCAATACCCGGACCGAAGGTGATCTTCGTGATTCGTCCGCGGGGAACCTGGCTGCGAACCGTGGCTCCGAAGAGCATGTTCGGCAGAACCATGTCGTCCACATACTTCGACTCTCCCGTTACCTTATCGCGCCCTTCCTTGCGCGGGACCGACTTGCCGACGATGCGCTCAGTGTTCATGGCTTAATGTTACTGGCTTAACGTTCATGCATTAATGGTTAAGAGCGTTGCCAACTCACTTTGACCCAAGCGGGCATACGCCATGCGTGGATGGGATAGTGTATGACAGACTGAGTCGAAATTGGCTGGAAGTCTTGCGGAAGCAGGATAGAAAAGATTATGGCGTCGATTGAGGGCGCGCAGTCGCAGAATACTCTCGTCCCGCCGGCTCCCCTGGAAACTCTCCCGCAGCGAACACGGGATTTCCCCGCAGATATGTGGCCTTCACCACCCCACGCAGCGTTTCTCCCAAATACGGCGAGACCGGATGCCGGTAATACAACTTGTCTTCCGCCACAACGAATTCGCCGTCGGGATCGAACACAACGAAATCCGCATCATGACCTGGGGCTATACTGCCCTTGTGCGTGCCGCATCCGGCCAGTCGAGCGGGGCCTCCTGCCATCCACTTTGCCAGATCGAGCAACGTAAATCCGCGTCTGCTGGCATCAGTCCACACCAGCGGTAGCGCCACCGGAAGGCTCGCAATGCCACCCCAGGCGGTGCGGAAATTGCCTTCCGCAATCTTCTTCATTGCAGGTGGACACGGTGAATGGTCGGTTACGACCATGTCAATGGTGCCGTCTCGCAGCCCCTGCCACAATTTCTCGCGGTTGTCACTGCTTCGAATGGGCGGTGCGCATTTTCGCAATGTCGCTCCATTTGCAATCGATTCAGCGGCCAAATGCAAGTAGTGGGGACAAGTCTCAACGCTGACCGAAAGTCCTTCGGCGCGAGCCGCGCGGAGTTCTGGCAACGCAAGGCTTGCCGATAGATGGACAATGTGCAGCCGAAAGCCATATTCGCGGCAGAGATTAAGCATTAGCCGGATCGCCGCCAGCTCCGCCTCATCTGGCCGCGACTGCAGGTAAGTCGAGTAGTGGCTCCAATCGGCGCTGGCCAGGGTCTCGGTGGCGCGATCAATTGGCCCGGGAAGTTCCGCGTGCACCAGCAGTGGCAGCCCGGTACGGGCCACGTGTGGCAGCGTAGAGCGCAACTGTTGCTCCGTAACCATCGTGAAACCGTCAATTCCGGGATTAACAAGAAAGCACTTGAACCCTGGCACGCCAGCGGCTGCGAGCGCTTCTATGTGATCTTGGTTATCGTGAACCACTCCGCCCCAGGCCGCCCAATCGACGCGGCATTTGCCATATGCGGCCGCACGCTTGGCTTCTCGAGCAGCTACCGTGGTCGTCGCGGGAAGACAATTCAGAGGCATGTCAACGAGCATCGTGTAACCGCCGGCGGCCGCCGCCCGAGTCGCCGTTTCAAAACCTTCCCACTCTGCGCGCCCAGGATCGTTGATATGCACGTGGGAATCGACCAGCCCGGGAAGGATGGCTGCATCGCCGAAGTCATGAACCTCATAGTGATCCGGTACTTGATTCGGGGAAACGACCGCATTGATCCGCTCGCCTTCCACAAGGATGGCACCCGGGCGAATTCCTTCGGGAGTGACCACGCGCCGAGCAACGAAGGCTTGCAACTCCAAAGTGTCAGTCTCCTCAGCTTTAACGATTTCACGTGCTGAAAACAGCATTTTACGAAATTCCGAGTCCAGCTTATACTCGCTTCTCAGCGAAGCGGCTGCGAAAGAGTCCATGTCGACTGATTTGCGGGTTCGCGGGTTGCTGGCGCCGGCGACCCCTTGACAGTCACGCATCGTTAGAGCCGACACATGGACAATCCTTTCATGGCTCGCGCCATTCAACTCTCGATTGATAACGTCCACTCCGGACGCGGCGGCCCTTTCGGCGCGGTGGTTGTGAAAAGCGGCGCCATTGTTGCCGAAGCCGCCAATCAGGTCACGTCCACGAATGATCCGACCGCGCACGCCGAAGTCGTCGCCATCCGCGAAGCCTGCAAAAAGCTCGGAGTTTTCGATTTGGAGGATTGCGAGATATACACCTCCTGCGAGCCTTGCCCAATGTGCCTGGGCGCAATCTACTGGGCTCGCCTGTCACGCGTTTACTTTGGCAACGCCGATGCCGATGCCTCCAGGATCGGGTTCGACGATTCGCTGATCTATCGCGAAATCGCCCAGCCGCATTCGCAGCGCAAGATTCCGATGATTCAGATGATGCGTGAAGAAGCGTTGGCGGCGTTTCGTGCCTGGGAAAACAAACCCAACAAAATCGAATACTAAACCGCTCGGTAGTGCAAAGTCGTACTCACGGAGGACGATTGATCGACCGCTATTTCAAACTCACCGAGAACCAGACATCTGTGAAGCAGGAGATGCTGGGCGGCCTGACCACCTTCGTCACGATGGCCTACATCATCGTCGTGAACCCCCAGATTCTCGCTCAGGCAGGCATGCCCCCGGAAGGAGTGGTTTTCGCGACGTGCGTATCGGCTGCGGTGGCCACGCTGGTGATGGGCCTCTACGCAAACTATCCCATTGCCTTGGCGCCGGGGATGTCTCTCAATGCCTACTTTACTTATTCAGTTTGCATCGCCATGCATGTTCCGTGGCGCACGGCGCTCGCGGTCGTGTTTTGTTCGGGTGTTCTTTTTCTCGTTCTCACCGTTACGAGGGTTCGCGAGCAAATCGTCAATGGCATGCCCGACTGCCTGAAGCATTCCACCGCGGCCGGAATCGGAATGTTCATCGCGTTCGTAGGACTGCGCAACGCAAAGCTGGTAGTGGCCAATTCGGCGACGTACGTGGGACTCGGCAGCTTCGCCGACAAAGAAGTGCAGACCGCCTGCTTCGGCCTGGCGCTTACGTTGATCCTGATGTCGCGAAAGCTCCATGGTGCTATCCTCGTCGGCATCTTTGGGACAACCGTTCTCGGAATTCTGCGCGGCGTCACGAACTGGCCCACGGCAATCTTTTCGATGCCGCATCCCTCGTCCACATTTCTGCAGCTTGACTTTCGTGGCGCCACGCATCTTGGCTTGCTCGAAATCCTGTTCGCATTCTTGTTCGTGGATTTATTCGACAACGTCGGGACGCTCGTGGGCGTTTGCGAGCAGGGCGGCTTCGTCAAAGACGGCAAGATCCCCCGCGCCGGCCGCATCCTGGTTGCGGATGGAGTCGGCACCGTGTTCGGTGCCCTGACCGGAACTTCCACGGTCACCAGTTACATCGAGAGCGCCGCCGGAGTGGCCGCCGGGGCTCGCACCGGACTGAGCAACGTCGCTGTTGCGGCGCTCTTTATGCTAGCCACTTTCTGCTCGCCTCTGGCCACGGCGATTCCAGCCTTCGCAACCGCGCCGGCACTGATTCTGGTTGGCGTGTTGATGACGCAATCCATCGCACAAATCGACTGGAAAGATTTCAGCGAAGCTGTCCCGGCATTCATTACCATACTCGCCACGCCTCTCACATTCAGCATTGCCACCGGCCTCAGCCTCGGTTTGATTTCCTATACGGTCGTGAAAATTGCTTCCGGAAAGCTTCGCGAAATCAACGCGCTCATTTGGATCCTCACCATCCTGTTTATTCTGCGCTACGTTTACCTGGCGGCCGCTTAGCGAGTCCCGGCTGGAGGGGCTTTGTCAGGCCGGATTAACAGCGCCAGCCTCGGGAAGAGAAAAAGTCCGGCAGCGTCATCGATGACGTTCACCTGACACGTATAAAACCCCGGCTTCAGAGAGCTGAGCGGCAACTCAAGCTGGAAAACTCCGGCCTTGCGCTCGCGGGCATTCAGTTCATTTAACTCGACGAGTGAGCTCTCGAACACTTTAAGCTTTCCGCGGAAGAACGCGACATTCGAAAGCAGGTGAATGCCAGGTCTTGCCGCACCGGCCTCGGAAGTGCCGGCAGCAGCGGCTCGCGCTGGATCATAAACTTCGTAGTACAGCCGCAAATGCTGTCCCGACGAGAAGACGTGCGTCACGTTCGGGATGATCTCCGACCCGTCGCGAACCAGCGGACTCAAAGTCGACCCTTTCTTCGCTGGTTCGAGCTGACTCGCGAGGACAATCGAACTCATCTTCAGCGGCTGCGACTTGAGGTCGGGCACGTCCAGGTCGGTCTCGAACGAGCCCATGCGTCCAGTTTGATTTTCTCTCACAACAAATTTCAGGTGAAACTTTCCGGGAGGCAGGCTGAGTCCAGTGTCGTACTGCACATTCTTCTTTTGCACCTCTGATGCTGCACCTACGGCAAGTTTGACCGTGTCGCGAATCTGAGTGATGGCATGGTGTTGGCCGTCGGTTACGATGCCAATCACATCGAGTGTTGCCTTATCGCGATCGCTGCTGCGCGTAAAAGGAATTTCCGATCCCGGCACGACCAGCGAGATAGGGATGTAAAACTTGTTGGCCTCCAGACGGAAATAAGCAGTGTTCAGATACAAGGGCAGGTCGGTCGTCGGCAGTTCGGACGCAAGTTCCTCCTGCAGTTGCAGTTCTTTGTCTTCCTTGGTGGAGTGTTTGTAATCGGCTGGTGCGTAGTAGCCGCGACGGAAGTCAACCTTAACGCCGGGAGCACTTACCTTCACAGAAATGCGGCGATAACGCCCGTCCCTGGCTGGATTCGTGCTGCGATAGCCGACGAGATAGTACGTCGATGTATCCTGCTGCACTCCCTTGAAAACCTGGCCGAAATCATTGGAATCAAGAAAAGCGCGCCCGCCCGTGTCGCTGGCCAGCGTGACTAGAGTTTCTTGCGTCGTGAAGTTGGAATTCAACGCGCTGATCGTGGCTTGGCCGGAATAGGCGGAGGTGCCGCGCAGGCTGGCGTTCTGCGCCTCTCCGCCGGCGACGAGCGCCTGTAGGCCGCGTAGATCCATGGTGTATATCGCCAGGTTCGCCCGCACGGCGGCGTTGGTGGCTGCCCGCAATTCTGATTGATTTTCGATTCCCGTTCGGTCCATGCCGCTGGAAAAATAGATCAGCGATTTTTTCTGATCGAGATGAGAAAGTTTTTCGGCCACCGAACGCAGCGCCTCAAGCCGCCGATCGGTATTGAAAATGTTGTATTCCGTATCGTCTGCCGTGAACGGCTGACCGGTGTCTGGCGTGCCCTCGGTCGAACCCGTCGTACCTTCTTCGAAGCCCTGGCCGCTGCCAGTACTGAAAGCTTGCAGCTGCTTTTTGAGTAAATCGTGATCGGCGGTGAAATCCTGGTTGACCAGCAGCGCGCTGCCCAGAGACACGATCGAGACCAGATCCGCTGGTGCCATCTGCGTATCGACGTAGTGTTCGGCCGAGGTGACGGCGCGATCGATCTCGTCCGGCTCCATGGCGGAGAGATCGAAAAACAGCACGATGAGACGGCGATCTTTAAACTGATTCGCCCCGGGAGTCGCCGCAGGCGGAGCTTCCGCGGGTTGAGCGAGCGGGCTGGACAACGGTTTTGTTTGCGCTACATCTTGATTCGCCACAGCATCGATATCTTCCACATCGAACGAAACTACTTTCTGTGGCTTGTTGTCTTCGAGAATCGTGAAGTCTCCGGGTTTGAGTCCGCGCACGAAATTTCCATTCTTGTCCCGGACCGTCACATTCACCAACACCAGATCGGTCTGCACGCGAAACGTGTAGTCCGTAGGCTGCTGCTGTTGCGCGGGCAGGGAAGAACACAACAGGGCGAACTGCAGCAACGTTGCCACAATCCTGCCAGCCCATCGGTCCGGAATGGAAGTCATGGTTGTTCTCCCCTCAAAAGCGGAACCGGGCCGTCATCGTAATTTGCCGCATGGTGCCAACCGCCGTGACATGCCCGAAGGTTAGCGAAGTCACCGACGTATCAATCGACGAGTAATTTGGTATGTTGAAAACGTTGGCAGCCTGCGCGCGAAATTCCAGCACGCGCGATTCGTTCAACGGGATGACCTTAGTGAGCGCCATATCAAAAACCTTGCTGCCTGGACCGATGATGCTATTGCGGCGTGCGTTGCCATATTGGCACGTGGAAGATGTGCTTTCAAAGGCCGCGGTATTGAACCACTCTGTAATCGAGGGATGCGACAGCTGAATCGATTGCCCGGGAACCAGATTCGGTCGCAGCGTGCCGCTCGTGCCACCATTAAGCTCGCAAGTGTTGTTCACGAATCGAGGTGTGAAGGGCAGTCCGGTTGCAATGGTCCAGTCCCCACTCCATTGCCAGTCCCCTAAGATAGCGCGCACCGGAGTATTCCCGTTGAGCCAGCGTTTGTCGTGGCCGAACGGCAGTTCCCACAAATAGTCGGCAGTGAATCTCTGGGTCTGGTTGAAGCTGGAGAGCCCGCGCTCCGCGGAAAGATCAAACGGATTCTGGGCCACGCTGTTTGCCCCGCTGCCCGCCGAGGCACTCGCGCCCCCACCCGCCGCGCCGGTCCCGCCCGCTCCCAGGCCGGCGCTTCCCGAGCCGCTCGTAGCTCCCGCGCCGATGGAGGACGCATCATCGATCGACTTCGAAAACGTATAGAGTCCGCCGACGGAAAAGCCGCTCCCCAAGCGCTTGCGCAAGCGCACCGATCCTGCATTGGCCTCGGAATCGCCAAGGGAATTTTCGAAAGTGAATGCCTGTACGTTTGGAATCCGAATCTGAATGCCTCCCATCGTGATCGTCCGGTTGGGCGCTTCCAGAATATCCAGGTTCGTGCCCTTGGTTCCCGTGTAGTCGACATTGAGCAATAACGTCGGCCGCAGCTGCTGCTGGATATCCAGATTGCGGATTTGCACATAACCGAATCGATAATTCGGATTCACCGCGTAGCTATTGGTGGTCGGATTGGAAGAGTCAGACGGAAAGCCGCTAGCCAGCGTAAGGTCTCCTGGAGCTGTCTGAATGTTGGTCTCGGCCGTTGAAAATGGAGGCTGGAACGCAAGTTGCTGCGCGATGGTTTGATAAGCGCCGGTGTTGTAGTTGATTCCATATCCGCCGCGCACCACCGTTTTTGAAAATGGCTTCCATGCGAATCCGACCCGAGGCGCAAACCCTTTGCGATCCGGACGCACTAGGCTGGCAGGCAAGTTTCCGCTATAGGGTCCGGGTCGTCCGGGCACGACCACTGCGACTGCGGGCGTACCCAGCGCGGGGTTCAGCACTCCCGGCGAGAGATCAAGGTTCGCAATCAGATTATTCCCTTCCGTCAGCGGCGAGACGTATTCGTAACGAATGCCGACGTTCAGCGTGAGATTTCCGCGAAGTTTCCACTCGTCCTGCAAATACGAATCCCAGTAATTGCCGTGGAAATGATAGTTATCCTGCCCGTACTGCACAGACGTTGTCTGCGGAAAACCCAGCAGGAAATCGGCAAAGTCGTAGCCTGTCCCGACGACGGGTTCTCCACTGACAACTTCCTGTGTATTGAGGCCACTGAAGGTGAACGATCCGCGCGCGTTGCTGCTGGTCTCCGTGTTGAGCTGCACCCGCCGGAAGTCGCCACCCCAGCGCCACGAGTGTTTACCGTGAGTCCAGACGACATTATCGGAAAGGGTGTAGGTCTGGTTGCGCAACAGTTGCGGATTTATATCCGAGAGGCTGTTGAAGTCGGCGAACGAAAGGCTGGGCAATCCCCAGTCAAACGGATTCGTGGAGACTCCGGTGATTCCCAGCGCGCTGTCAATGTCCTGGTTGAACGCATAGAGATTTTGCGTGCGGGTCCGGCTGCGGTTGAAGTCGAAGCGCACGGTGTTGGTCAGCTTACCGACGCTCTTCACCCAGCCAAGAGGTACATCAAAACTGCGAACGTTGGTGCTGCCGCCCACGCTCGGAAACGGATTCGTAATGTTCGAGTCCGATCCATGGTAGTGCAAGCCAAACGTCAGATTATTGCGCGGAGCCCCGCGACCACCGCCTCGGCGTCCGCCGGAAGGCGCAGCGCCCAGGGTGTGATTGATGCGCACGTTCAGGTCGTCGCTGTCGCTGGTCGTGGAAGTCACATAGTGAAAATTCTGGAAATTTCCCGGCAAATTCGGCACCGGGATATATGGCAGCAATCCCGCTGCCACCGGATTGATCTGCGGAAGCGTGTTACAAGTCGGGTTGCAAGGAAACGGTGCATTGGTGGCGGGATCGAAAATCTCCACCTGGGTGCCCTTCGCAGGCCCAGAAGTATAATCGACGCCGGTAAAGTTTCCTTCCCGTTCCAGCAGCGTCGGCACCGTGGAAAATTGGTCGAACGGATTCTCCCCGCGCTTGCCGTTGTAGTTGACGAAGAAAAATGTCTTGGTGCCACCATGATAAATCTTGGGAATATTGAGTGGCCCGCCCACCGAGCCGCCGAAGCTGTTCTGCAAATATCCCGGCTTGCTCGCGGGTTCGCCGGCCAGTGCATACGGCGATGCATTCAGCGCCGAATCGCCGATACCGTAGTAAATCGATCCATGTGGATGATTGATGTCAAAGCCGCGCCGCCCGGTGATGGTCATGGCCCGCCCCGGACCCCCACCGCCAAAGCCTCCTCCACCGCCAAATCCGCCGCCTGCCCCGAAGCCGCCCCCATTCTGCCGAGCGTCAGTGATGCGCTGCTGCAGCTCGTCTCCACTCATCCCGTTAAGCGAATTGGAACTGTTCCCGGAAACCGCGATCGACTCCGTGGCACTGTTCGGATCAATCCCCGGAACCGGCATGCCCGAGGGCACGACGTCGCTGATTCCGTTTCCGCCGGCATCCTGATTCGCCGCGCCCTGCAGCGCGGAAAGACTCTGAAATCCGCGCTGAGCCGCGGCCGGCCCAGCCGGACGTCGAGGCTGAGCGGTAGCCTCGTGCGTGCGCGATTGCAGCGTCAATTCAAAGTTTGCCTGCACGTTCTGGTGCTCGGCGTCGACCACCACATCGTGTGCACTGTTCGCGAATGCGATCATCTGCACCCGTACTGTGTAGGAGCCATACGACGGAACTACCGCGGAATAGCTGCCGTCGACATCGGTCGAGGTGGAAATTTTCTGATCCGACGATGCGACAGAGATCACAACCGCAGCTCCGGGAATTGGCATGTTCCCTGATTTCACAATGCCGTGAATCGTTCCGGCCGCCGATTGTGTCGATTGCGTCGGCGGTTGAGGCTGCGTCGTTTGAGGTTGGGCGAGTTCACTCTGCGCCTGCGCGCAATCGGGGGCGAGCGACAGCGTCAAGCCCAGAAGCAGAGCGTGGGAAGCCATCCCGCTCGATATCATCATGAATCGTGCCGTCATTAGTGTCTCTTACCGTAATGTCTTTGCTGTCGGCGCCTCAATCCCTTGGATGCGATGATAATCTGATCCCTCAACGGCCAAAGGTAAAGTTTTGTCTGTTCCTGATCGACGGAGACTTGTCGGTCCGCACCGAGGTAAAGTTTCGTAAAAGTAGCGGTCTCTGCAGAACTCCAAGGCCATAATATGGTTCATACCAACAGGCCCAAATTCACAGGAGGAGACCTCATGCTCAAGAATAGTTTGCTTACGCTCATGCTGGCTGGCGCGGTTTGCACCGCCGCACCTTTGGCGGTCGCACAAGACAGCGATAGTGGCAGTACACCGGCGCAAGCCGCTCCGGCGGGCGCGCCAGAACGCGGGCGCGGCCATTTCGATCCCGCCCAGCGGACGGAAAGGCTGACCAAAGAACTGAAGCTCACTTCCGATCAGCAGCCCAAAGTGCTCGACATTTTGAAGTCGGAACAGTCGAAAATGCAGGACCTGCGATCGGATTCCTCACTCTCACAGGACGATCGCCGGTCCAAAATGATGGACATCCACAAGGCCTCCGACGACCAGATCCGCGCACTGCTCGATGCCAACCAGCAGAAGAAATTCGACACGATGCAAAGCAAGCGCGGACAATGGCAGGGACATCACCAGGATGGACAGGGTGAGAGCGCCCCGCCACCGCAGCAGTAATGTAAGACGATTCTTGGCGCTGCCGCTTTCAACGCAAGCACGGCGAGAGCGGCTCGCCAGGAATAATTGCCGTAGCCTCCTCGAAAAGCCCCTTCCCACATCGCCAGCCGGCGAGAAGCGCGCACTGTGATGCAGTTTTCTAATCCAACCGAGGAATTCGGGATAGAATCTTGGCCGAGCTCGGAGGCTGGCCATGAGGGACAAAGACTGCGAGGTTTTCAAGAACGTAGCCCGCGAAAAAAACGTCTGGTTGCTCGCCCGGCTGACAAATCCGAAGTCGCTCCAATGGGCCGACGAGAAGCTTCGCGGCAACGACAACTACATTCCCAAACCGATCTCATGCAAGGCCAAGACCGCCAACAATGACACCGACGTCCGCTATCAGATTGCCGGCCTGGTAGCCGATCCCTACCACCACTGCGACAAGTTCGACCGCCCCGACGCGGCTATGAAATATTGGGACGAATTCTCCACGTCATTCAGGTGGACTTCAACAAACGGCAGCGCCTCTAGTCAACGACGCTTCGATCAAGCGCGCGCTTTATCGATCATTTCCTCCCAGATGCCCTTCGATCGAAGAATGAGTTCAACCGCTTCGCGAACCGCTCCGTGTCCAGCGCGGGCTGTGGTCGTATAGTGTGCGGCCTCTTTTGTCTCCGGGACGGCGTCGCCTACGGCAACCGCCAGGCCAGCGCGGCGCATGATGGGAATATCCGGCAGGTCGTCGCCAATATAGGCCACTGCGGAATCCGGCACGTCCGCTTTCCGCAGAATTTCTTCATACGCCGGCATTTTCACCGGCTGTTTCATGTAGATAAATTCCATTCTCATTTCATGGGCGCGACGGAGCAGCGCTGCACTTTCGCGACCCGTAATACAGCCGGTGCGCAGGTTGGCGGTTTGGGCCAAGGTCAGACCCTGGCCGTCATGCGCGTCAAATGTCTTGATTTCGAGGGCGGAGCCGTCGCTTTGCGACAGCAGCGTCACGCCGCCGTCAGTCATGGTGCCGTCCACGTCCATGAGCAGAACTTTGATTTGGGCAGCGCGCTTCTTGAGTGCAGGCGAGATCTTGCGAGAACGGATCAAGAAAGCCTCCAGAAAAGGTATTAGGACAGTCTAAGGCAAAATCCCTTGTGGATCGCTGGCGGATCCGTTCTGTGCTCCCATTTGCCACTGCAGGCCTGATATCGGGGAGCAGTAGTTCCACCCGCCGACAAATTATTTTTATATACCTGGCGGCGGTTATAAGCATCTGTCTGGCAGGAGGAATTGTAACTATGAGCGCAGTCTCAGCCCCTGAGGTAATTGCCATCACAACCTGGAACATCGATCCCGTTCACTCAACTGCCCAGTTCAAGGTCAAGCACATGATGATCTCGAACGTGAAGGGAGAGTTTACGAGCGTTACCGGCAAACTGGAACTGAACGGCTCCGACATCAATAAATCGAGAGTCGAGGCATCAATCGACGCCGGGTCCATCAACACCCGCGAGGCACAACGCGATGCGCACCTGAAGAGCGCTGATTTTCTGGATGTCGATAAATTCCCGGCCCTGGCTTTCAAGTCGACGCGCATCTCGAAAATGAGCGTCGATGAGATTTCGGTGGAGGGCGATCTTTCGATCCATGGCGTCACTCGCACCGTTGTCTTCGACGTTGAGGGGCCAAGCGCGCCTATCAAGGATCCCTGGGGCAACACCCGCATTGGCATCTCTGCCAAGACGGCGATCAAGCGGAAAGATTTTGGCTTAACCTGGAACGCGGCTCTCGAAACGGGTGGCATCGTCGTGGGCGAAGAAGTCCATATCACGCTGGACGTTGAATTCGTTAAAGCGTAGTTGCGTCTTGGACGGTCTACCGAATATAGCCGTCTACCCCTTCTAACACGCCGCCCTGAGGGGCGGCTTTACGTTTTGCGGCATGCAGGCCGCTGGTGCTAGACTGCGCGAATGGCTACCAAAAAGAAAAACAAGAAAAAGGCGTCGACATCGAAGAAAGCTGCCGGCAAGAAATCGAAGCCCGCGCGGAAGCGGACAACTGCGAAAAAATCGGCGAAGAAGAAAACCGTCCCGAAGAAAGCTGCGGCAAAGAAAAAAAACGTGAAACCGCCCGTAACCGCGAAGGCCGCGAGCGCAGTCGCCAAGGATAGGCCGAAGAAACGACCAGTGCGGAGCTCGCGAGCATTTTCTCGCGATACCACCGAACCACTACCAGGCTCGGGAGATCTGCAAGGCTTGTCTAACGTCGAAGACGCGGATTCCGAAAGTGTTGACGAACTGCTCGAGGAAGGCAACGCGTTCGAGGCTGGCGTGGTGTCGGGTGTCGAAGACGCCGAAGATCGTGAAGGCCAGGAAGTGCGCACCCGCGAAGTTCCAGAAGACGATGTTCCTGGCGAGTATCTGGATGAAGATTAGAGTAGCCCTGCAATCCTGAAATCATCTCCCGTTAATCGCAGGAAGCTGTACCGCTACTGAACCCGATCTCACTGAATACGAATGGCTGACTCGAATCGAGTTCCATCCGACCTGGTCAATCCGCCCGCGGGGGAGCCGAACATTCCCGGCGGGCTGGACTCGCGCGCGTATCAGGCATTGAAGAACGGCATTCATCGTTACCTGCTGGACAAGATTGATCTCAAGGGAATTTTCACTCCCGACCATCAAACCCGCCCGCAAGTGTTTGCTCTCATCCAGGAGGTCGTGTCTCGTCTCAATGTGCCCTTCAATGGCGCTGAGAAAGAGCGTCTGGCACTGGAAATTCTGGAGGAAGTGTTTCGTCTTGGACCTTTGGAGCCGCTGATGCAGGACCCCACCGTCAGCGACATTCTGATCAACGGGTCCAAAGAGGTTTACGTCGAGCGGGCTGGCGTGCTGGAAGAAACCAAGGTGATCTTCAAAGACGATGCACATCTCATGCGCATTGTCCAAAAAATTGTTGCTGCCGTCGGACGCCGCATCGATGAATCATCGCCCATGGTCGACGCCCGTCTGGCCGACGGATCGCGCGTGAACGTGGTCCTCCCTCCGTTGGCGATTGACGGTCCTCATCTGTCCATCCGGCGTTTTGGACACACCCCCGTCACCGAAGATGATCTGTTAGCCAACCAGACTTTAACGGCGCCCATGCTGGGGCTGCTCAAGCTTGCAGTCGCCGCCCGCCTCAATGTCGTGATTTCTGGGGGAACGGGCGCGGGCAAGACCAGCCTGCTGAATGTGCTCTCCGGCTACATTTCCTCGAAGGAACGCATCGTCACCATCGAAGACTCGGCGGAATTGCAATTGAAGCAGCGGCACGTTGTCCGCCTGGAATGCCGGCCCGCCAATGCTGACGGCAAGGGCGCGGTTCACGCCCGGCAACTCGTAATCAACTGCCTGCGAATGCGTCCCAACCGCATCGTTGTCGGCGAGGTGCGGGGTGAGGAAGCGCTCGACATGCTGCAGGCCATGAATACCGGCCACGACGGATCCCTCACCACAGTTCACGCCAACAGTCCGCGAGACGCGTTATCTCGCATGGAAACGATGGCCATGATGGCGAACCTCAACATCGCAGAAAGAGCGATTCGAAAACAGATTGTGTCGGCAGTGAGTCTGGTTCTTCAAGTAGCCCGCTTCAGCGACGGTACCCGGCGCGTTACCCAGATCACCGAAGTGACCGGTATGGAAGCGGATGTGATCTCGCTTCAGGATCTGTTTGTGTTCGAGAGGCACGGAGTTTCGGCAGACGGTCGAATCGTGGGAGTTTTCGCAGCCACCGGCGTCAGGCCTAAGTTCGCTGAACGACTCAAAGCCGCCGGCCTCGACCTGCCCGCCAATATGTTTGATCAATCCGCCAGCCGCCGGAAGTAACGCTTACAGGCCGCCCCTGCCATACCCACCGGATCAGACCGCCGAAAAATAGCAGCCCTGCTGAGAGCCCCCGCGTTGTTACGCACGGCAAATAATTCCTGTAACGCTTTTCCCCTTTCCAACACTATCCATATGTGGAATGCATCGCGTGGCTCCAGCGATGGCCACAGCTCATGGACCCGCCGGTAAACCACTGGGTTGGGTTCTCGAAGGTGCCGGAGGCGACCGGGGGGAAGCGCTCCGGCACTTTCCAAATGAGCGTTTCCCCAGTGCGGCACAGTTAACTGCAGTAGAGCCAACTGCAGAACGGAGCTTCTACTTGGTGCGCATGGCTCGTCCGATCCCGCCCGCAGGTTGCCGTCGCAGCCGCCTCTCACTCGTAAAGCGCCAAATTCCTGTACCCGAAATTCCGGTGCGCGAAGATGCCCTCACCGCTCCTGTTCCGGTGCTACACTGTCTGCCACTTCTGAACCCCCGGGGCAAGTACTTGCAGTTCGAAACATTTGACGACTCCTATGTCAAGCGCCTGCAATCGGGAGATTTTCGCACCCAGGAACACTTCTCCGGCTATTTCGGCGCGCTGATCAAGATCAAGCTGAGCTCAAGGCTGCACTCACGGGAAACGATCGAGGATGTGCGGCAAGAAACTTTTACCAGATTTTTTGCGGCTCTGCAGGCGGGGAAGATCCATCAACCGGAGCGCTTGGGCGCGTTCGTCAACTCGATCTGCAATAACGTTTTGCTGGAACACTACAGGGTATCCGCTCGCAGTGCACAGCTCGATGAGGATGATGAGAAGAATACCCCCGTCTCCGACTTCGATTTGCTGGGTTTTCTCGGCACTAAAGAAACAGAGAAAAAGGTGAGAGCAATTCTGGACAAGCTGCCAGAGCGCGATCGGCGTCTGCTGCGCGAGATCCTTATGGAGGAGCGCGACAAGGACGCGGTTTGCCGCGATTTTGGGGTCGACCGGGAGTACCTGAGGGTGCTCCTGCATCGCGCGAAGCAGGCATTCAAGTCAACTTATCTGAGGCATATGGGAGAACATCCCCCAGATCTTTCTCCTGCTTAGGAAAAGTTGCTCAAATGTACAAGGCACCTATTCATCGTATTTATCGACAATGAGGGGAACCCAAATCATGGACCACAACGAAGTGGTTCGACAAAAGTTAACCGAAAAGTATCTGCTCGAGGAACTCGACGGCGAGACACGCGACCAGTTCGAGGAACATTTTTTTGAGTGTTCCGAGTGCGCGCTCGATGTCAGGGCAGGATCCGAGTTCGTGACGCACAGCAAGATTATCTTCGGAGATAATCCGGAACCAGCGCAGGAAGCGGTTCGGTCTCGGCGTTCAACCGGCTCCAACTGGCTGGCATGGCTGCGACCTAGTTTCGCTGTTCCGGCGCTGGCGCTCCTGCTGGCTGTAATCGGCTATCAGAATCTGGTCAGCTTCCCGAGATCGCGTAGCGCTCAAGTCTTGCCCTGGGTTGCCGTGGCAATGGACACATACGGTCCGGCTACACAAACCATCGCAGTCCCGCAAGGCAAGGGTTTCCTCGTCTTCGTGCGTATTCCGTCCGAAGGGGCCTATGTGCGGTATATGGCGGACTTGTACAACCCAGCCGGTAAACTGGATTGTTCTCTGGCGATTCCGGCGGCTGGAAGCCAAGACCAATACCCGGTGCTAGTCCCGGAAGGGAATCGCGAAGCTGGTAACTACAGGATTTCCGTGCACGGCGTCTCCGCTTCCGGCGAAATCAAAGATCTGGGCAGCGCGCCGTTCACTTTACAAACTCAGAATTGAGTTCCAGAAAAACGGAGCGTATCATATGGCGACCATGACCGAAGTATCACAGACAGTCGACCAGCAGACGCCTTACCACGACTACCATGCCACTGCCAGCGTGCTCAGCGGGCAATTGAAGCGGCCGATCGAGCAGAAGATCGAGGAGCAAGCCCCGGTACGCCTGGAGGACCGCAGAGGCGGGAATTTTACGCGGTTCGCCGAAAACGTCAGCATCGAAGGCTTGATTTCTTTCACCAAGGGCAAGACCCGCGTCTCAGGTAGCCGCAGCCTCAAGAACAACGGCTGGGTCACTCTTTCCACTTCGATCGTGGAAGGCCTTAACGTCTTCGAGGTCATTACCGCGGACCGCATTGTGTCCCAGGTCTCGACCGAGCATCCCTATGAGAACGGTCACTTTCCTCAGGTCACATTCCTGGGTACTCAGTTCACCAACCTGGCGGTGGGCGGGTTCCCGCTCCAATTGACCTTCAATTTCGGAATCTGCGGAAACCGGCCGGCCGACAACCGCTCCTACCTGCAGGATGCTACTTTCCTCAACGCCGTGAAGCAGCAGACACAGAAAATCGCGGATGCCGTTGGCCTTCCCAAGGAACTGAAGGCCCGCTACGATGAGAAGGTCGCCACCATCGACAGGCTCATCCGCATCAGCGATGACAATGAGCCGCCGCGAGACGAGCCGAAGATCACATGTTCCCTGGTCGACAGCATTGGCAAGATTCCGATTCCGGGAGTGACCTCGTACGGGAATATCCTGGTGATTCCAGACTTCGGCACCGTGGCTCTGGGCGAGATCGAAGTGGGCGAGAAGAAATACCGAGATTCGGCCAAGCCGAGCGTCTACTTCGAATTGACCGGAATCAATATGCAGATGGGCTGCGTAGCAGACGGCAGCGCCCAGGTCGCGACCTCCAAGGCCAACGGCCACATGCATCCCTGACGTGGAGCTTCCTATTCTTCATTCTGGTGTGCGTGCCTTCGTGTAGTCGTCAGAAGGCTCCACAACCAGAATACGATCGCGCGTATGCGCACCTCGTGCAGGGCCAGTTGGCCGAGTGCCGCAACGAGGCCACCCGCGGGACCAGGCAGTTCCTCAATGCGAATCCCGGTTGGGCTATGCGCTTCAGAATACTCGAAGCGCGAGCCCTGCTCGAACAAGGGCATTTTGACGACGCTGTACGCCTGCTGGACGATCACCGGCTAGACGATCGCCAAATAGAAGATCACTCATCTCATTTGGATACTCCGGATCTGGCCGTCTCGGCCATGGCGGTTGCGGCCGTCGCCAGGATCCACCTGCACAGACTGGCAGAGGCACAACAGATCCTTGATCAGGGTCTGCAGCAGTGCAATTCGTCGGAAGTTCCCAGCTGCGGAGATTTGTTCCAGGCTCTCGGTATCCTGGCGGGCGAACGGTCTGACCTGCCCGCCGCTGAGAAACTGTTCTCGCGCAGTCTCTCCTTTGCGCGCTCCCACGGCGATTCCTTCCTCGAATCAAGCTCGCTGCTCAACCTAGGTTACCAATCCCTGGCGCAAGAGCGTTTCGATGAAACGGCGGATCGCTCTGAGGCCGCCTATCGGGCGGCCCAGAGCATTGGCGCACGCGTTATCGCACTCGTCGCGCAGGGCAACATCGGATGGGCTTATTACAGGCTTGGCGATCCGGAGAGGGCGTTGACTCTTTCGCTCGAAGCGGAAAAAACAGCTTCTCAGCTCGACGACGTGTTCGACCGCGAGAACCTGCTCACCAACCTCGGCTACATCTACATGGACGAGCGCAAGTTTGATCTGGCCGCGCAGTCATTCCAACATGCGTTGGAACTATCGAAGAGCATCAACGCCAAACAAGACATCTACAACGCTCTCCGCGTGCTGGCCCGTTTGGCTTTGCAGACCGGCGATCCGAATAAAGCGAACGACTATGCGGACAAGGCGCTCGACATCGCGCGGGAAAGTGGCAATCACCTGGATGAGCTGTATCCCCTTCTGGTTCGAGCCCAGGTCGAGGCTCTGCGCGGTGACGCGACCAATGCGCGGCGGACTTTCGACAAAATCGAACATGATCAAACGAGTCCTGTCTCTCTGAAATGGGAAGCCCAGCACTCGCTCGCGCAGCTCTACGAAACTCAGAAGGACTCCAACTCAGCCGACCATGAATATCGCGCGGCTCTGGCCACATTCGAATCCGCGCGCTCTTCAGTGCGAGGCGAAGACTTTCAGCTTTCGTTCCTGACCAATGCAGCCCGCATTTACGACGACTATGTTCATTTCTTGGTCGCGCAAGGCAGACCGGAGCAGGCCTTGCGCTGGGCCGATTACAGCCGGGCACGCACTTTGTCAGAAGGGCTGGGCCTGCTCTCGAACGAACCGGTGTCAGCAAACTCGAGACACAATCAACTTGAACCTCCGCTGCTCGATGGTCGGTCGATTGCGAAGCGCGCCAGGGGAACGTTGCTTTTTTATTGGCTTGGCGAAACACAGTCGTATCTATGGGCGATCACCACTCAAAAGAGTAGATTGTTCCTTCTCCCTCCCCGTGCCGAGATTGAGGCAGCCGTGCGGCGCTATCGCACGTTGCTCAACGGTCCGCAGGATGCTCTCCAGTCCGGCGAAGATAGTCGAGCTCTTTACGGCGTGCTCATAGCTCCTGCGCAGTTGCTGCTTGGAGATGATGCGAAGGTGTTCATACTTCCCGACGGCGGCCTGAACAACCTGAACTTCGAGACCCTGGTCGTACCGTCGCCCAAGCCGCACTACTGGATCGAGGATGCCGACGTTGTGAACGCCAGCTCCTTGCGCGTGCTAGCCGCCTCCCTCGTCCGTAGAGAAACAGGATCCCGAAGGCTGATGCTCATCGGCGACAGTGTTGCTGTCAGCAACGATTATCCGGAACTGCCGAGGGCGGCCGACCAAATGGCAAGTGTGGCCAAGAACTTCGCTGCATCAGAGCAACGCGTATACCAGCATGAGCTGGCTACTCCCGCGGCCTACTTGCAAAATCATCCCGAACAGTTTTCGCACATCCATTTCGTGGCGCACGGCACGGCGAGCCGCCTGAGCCCGCTCGACTCAGCCATCGTGTTGTCGAGAGAAGCTGCCAATCCAAATTCCGTCAACCCGAATTCTGCTGACCGGGATTCCGCCCAACCAGATTCCTCCAATCCAGATTCCTTTAAGCTGTACGCTCGCGACATCATTCACCACCACCTGCGCGCCGATCTGGTCACGATCTCGGCATGCTACGGTGCCGGCGAACGGCAATATTCTGGAGAAGGTCTAGTCGGCCTCGCCTGGGCCTTTCAGCGCGCCGGAGCTCGCAACGTGATCGCGGCCCTCTGGGAAGTCACCGATGCTTCGACCGACCAGCTGATGAGTCGCTTCTATCAGGAACTGGCCAAGGGTGCCGCACCAGACGTCGCTCTGCGCACGGCCAAGCTAGCT
>Ga0307476_10000210_pt1 | contig 55999 bp, 53 predicted proteins | sample atmos_gasesECM2C_2_FD_203314 | JGI IMG/M metagenome (GOLD analysis project Ga0307476, IMG submission 203314) | Hardwood forest soil microbial communities from Morgan-Monroe State Forest, Indiana, United States - atmos_gasesECM2C_05 | ecosystem: Environmental > Terrestrial > Soil > Temperate... | reverse complement strand
GCGGCCGAGCCGCCCAACCCGATCGTCAATCAGCTCGCGATCATGCCGGACATCGAGAAGCGCCTCGAAGCCTTCGTACGCATTGCCCATGCCATCGTGGTGTTTCCCGGCGGCGCGGGGACCGCCGAGGAGATCCTCTACCTGCTCGGGCTGCTGCTCGATCCGGCCAACCACGAGCAGCCGCTGCCGGTCGTGCTCACGGGGCCCCGCCAGAGCGCGGCGTATTTCGAGCAGATCAGCCGCTTCATTGCGCAGACAGTCGGGCCCGACGCTGCCCGACGACTCACCGTCATCGTGGATGATGCGCCCGAGGTGGCGCGCCGCCTGATGCGCGGCATTGAGGTGGTGCGCGAGTTCCGCCGCCATCACTCGGATTCATATAACTTCAACTGGTTGCTCTCGATCCGCCCGCAGTTCCAGCGCCCATTCGAGGTGACGCACGAGACGATGCGCGCGCTCAACCTGCGCCGCAATCAGCCCGCGCACGAGCTGACCGCGAACCTGCGGCGCGCGTTCTCGGGGATCGTCACCGGCAACGTCAAGGAGTACGGGATCCAGGCCATCGAGCGCTTCGGACCGTATGAGCTCAGCGGCGACGCCGACATCGTGGAGCCGCTCGATGCGCTGCTCACCGCGTTCGTCGAGCAGCGTCGCATGCGATTGCCGGGAAGCGCATACCGTCCGGTCTATCGACTGGTGGCGTGAGCGCACGGCTGATGCGCGCGCGGCGCGCCGCTCGCGGCGCACGGCAGGTGAGCTCAGCGCGCGTGCCTTCTCTCCCGTGACATAACGCCCGTCCGATTCGCATTCGCCGCACACTCGCGCGCGTCGGCGCGAGAGCTGCGTCCCAGCGTATTCGACTGGCGAGATGCCTGTGAACCAGTTCCTGCGGCGTGCGTTGTTTACCCGTACGCTTGGATCGAAATCTTCAGGAGCTTCTCATGGGCTCGAGCGACAGGGGGCGAGACGACACACCGGGAGCACCACGCGACCCGGCCCCGCCCAGCAATCCGACAGGCGGCGGCGACGCGTATGCCAACTGGCTGGATCGCATGCAGCGCGCCCGCGCTCGTCAGGCCGCGATCACCCGCAATCTCTACACCTGGTCGAATTACAAGAACTGGGCAGACCAGGTGCGCGATTCCTGGGCCACGAGCGACGCGAACAGCGCGCCCCCGGTCCCGGGCAAGCCGAAGAAATAACCACGTTCCGCAGACGAATACGCTAGACGGCAATCGCGGGCAGCGGTTGCGTGCTGTCCATGTCGCTCTCCGAATTCTCCCTGGACACCTCGGCCGCTGCCGCGGGCTGCGTCGGCACGGAGGCTGGTAGCGCAGCAGTGCCCGCCGCTGCGGTTGCTGAGGTACCTGACGGGGCGCTGCCGTGCGAGCCGGGTACATGCTGCCGCCGGGGCGTTTCCAGCCACTGGGTCAGCGGGATCCACTGCTCGACGTCTTCCTGCACGACGTAGCTCTTCATCTCGTGTACACCCACGCTGAGCTGCGCGGCGCGCACGTAGTTCTGCGAGTCACGCAGCGTGGCCACGATCGGCACGCCGAGGGTGTGCAGGAAACGGATGAGCGCCTGGTAGATGAGCGTGTTGCGGCGGATGCGGTTGGCGATCACGCCGAGACGGTTTTCATCCCGCTTGATCTTCGCCACCAGCAGCAGGTCACGCACGCAGTTGGAGCAGGCATTGATGTCGATGTCCGAGGGCAGCACCGGCACGATCACCTTGTCCGCATCGCGCGTCATCTCCGGCAGGTGACGCGGTTCGAGCGCCGCCGGGGTATCGACGATCAGATGAGTGGCCTCTCCGGGCACGCGCAGCTGGAAGGCGCGCGTCGTGCGGCCATCCTTCTCGAATGCTGCGATCACGTGAATCGGCGCCTGGTTCGGCAGGCGCTTCTTCACCCAGCGAGTGGACGAGCCCTGCGGGTCGTAGTCCATGAGGACGGGGTTGTGACCCCGGGAGGCGAGATAGCTCGCCAGGTTGATCGCGATGGTCGTCTTGCCGGACCCGCCCTTGGGGTTCAGGACGACGATGCGCTGCATGCTCTCCCGGTTCTGTCACATCCGCGTGGTGACGCGGTTCGCAACCAAAGCGTACGCACGCCTTTGCGTCCCTGCAAGACGCCGTGGCGTTTGTGTGACTGTGAGCGTGCGCACGCCGTCGTGCGGCGTGCTTCCGTAGAGTGGCGCGCGCACATGGAAGAGTTCTTTTTGCACTTGTGGGACGAAGTTGACGATGTCGCAGGCGCCTGTCGCCACCTCGCGACCTCGGCTGCCGTCGAAGTCCTGGCCGCAGTGCCGCTGATCGTTGCTGCCTCGAGCGCCCTCCTCGCAGGAGCGGCGACGTTGCTGCTCTCGCACCGCGCGCTCCTCGTCCTCATCACCTGACGCCGGTTCGACCGGAGCTGAGCGAGCCCGTCCGCCTGACCTTCGGCTGGAACCGGCCCGCCCAGGCAGTCAGGGCCCGATCTGCCCATATCCGCCGGCGGCCATTGCAGTCGTTGCACGGCCTTCCCGCTTGAAAAAGCGCTGGTAATTCCCAAGATGGCTCGCTTGCCCGCGAGACGAGCACAATTACGGGCGCAAACCGGCGGAGCCACGAGCATGTCATCCCCCCAGGCCGAGAGAACCGACGGCGAGAGCGGAGCCGCGCGCACGACGCACGGCTTTCAGGCCGAGGTGCGTGAGCTGCTGAAGCTCATGATCCATTCCCTGTACAGCCATCGGGAGATCTTTCTGCGCGAGCTGATCTCGAACGCGTCCGATGCCTGCGACCGGCTGCGCTTTGCCGCTATTGCCCAGAGCGAATTGCTCGCCGACGACCCCGAGCTTGGCATTCGCATCGATGCCGACACCAAGGCCGGCACGGTGACCATCACCGATAACGGCATCGGCATGACACGCGAGGAGGCGATCACCAATCTCGGCACCATCGCGCGTTCCGGTACGGCGGAGTTCTTCCGCTCGCTCTCGGGCGATGAGCAGAAGGACTCGGCGCTCATTGGCCAGTTCGGCGTCGGTTTCTATTCCGCCTTCATCGTCGCCGAGCGCGTCGAGGTGCACTCACGCAAGGCGGGCGCCGCCGCCGAGGCCGGCGTGCGCTGGGAGTCGGGGGCAGACGGGGAATTCACGGTTGAGACGGTAACGCTGCCGAAGCGCGGCACGGCAGTCACGCTGCACCTCAAGGCCGAGGCGCGCGAGTTTGCCGATCCGCTGCGGCTGCGCGGGCTCATCCGCCGCTATTCGGACCATATCGGCTTCCCGGTGCGTATGCCCAAAGAGGGCGAGGCCTCGATCGATTACGAGATCGTCAACCAGGCCAAGGCCTTGTGGACACTGCCGCGCAGCGAGATTCCGGAGGAGGAGTACCGCCAGTTCTACCAGTACCTGGCACACGACTTCAGCGACCCGCTCGCCTGGAGCCACAACAAAGTGGAAGGCAAGCGCGAGTACATCAGCCTGCTTTACGTGCCGGGACGCGCGCCCTTCGACCTTTGGCAGCGGGATGCGGCGCGGGGACTGAAGCTCTACGTGCGCCGCGTCTTCATCATGGACGACGCCGAACAGTTCCTGCCGCTCTATCTGCGCTTCGTCAAGGGAGTGGTGGACTCGAGTGACCTGCCGCTCAACATCTCACGCGAGCTCCTGCAGCAGGATCCCGAGGTCGAGGCGATCCGCAGCTCGCTCACCAAGCGCGTGCTCGATCTGCTGGCTCGTCTTGCGAAGGACGACCAGGAGAAGTACGCGGCATTCTGGAAGGAGTTCGGAGCGGTGCTGAAGGAAGGAGCGGTCCAGGACCCGCCTAACCAGGCGGCCATCCTGCCGCTGCTGCGCTTCGCGAGCACTCATGAGGAGGGTGATACCCCGAAGGTGAGTCTCGCCGAGTACGTCGGGCGCATGAAAGCCGGCCAGGAGCGCATTTACTACGTGATCGCCGAGAGCATCGCTGCGGCCCGCGGCAGTCCGGCGATCGAGCGGCTGCGGGAGCGCGGCCTCGAGGTGCTGCTGCTCGCAGACCGCGTCGACGAGTGGGTCATGGGATACGTCGAGAGCTACGAGGGCAAGCGCTTCAAGGACGCAACGCGCGGCGACCTCGAGCTCGGTGGACTCGTCAGCGAGGCCGATCGCAAGCAGCACACCGTGGACCTCAAGGAGAGCAAGGGTCTCCTGAAGCGCATCAAGGATACCCTGGGCGACCGCGTGACCGAGGTGCGGGTCAGCGAGCGCCTGAAGGAATCGCCGGCGTGCCTGGTGCTCGGCGAGCACGACCTGAGCGAGCACATGCGCCGCATGCTCGCGGCCGCGGGGCAGAAGGCACCGCAGTCACGCCCGCTCCTCGAAGTCAACGTCGACCATCCGCTGGTGAAGTATCTCGAGGGCCTCACCGAGCCGGCGCAGTTCGCGGAGCTGGCACAACTGCTCTACGACCAGGCGGCGCTCGCCGAAGGCAACGCGCTCGCCAACGCGCCGGAGTACGTGCAGCGGCTGAACCGGCTGCTGATGCGGCTTGCCGGGGCGCCGGCCGCCGCGCCGTGACGCAGCGGCCGCCGCTCGCCGAGCGGCTGATGATCGAGGGGCCCGGGGGTGCGCTGCAGGCGCTTCTCGAAACACCCCAGGCGACGCCGGGTGATCCGGCGAGCGATCCAGGCGCCGTGCCACGCGCCTTCGGCGTCGTCTGTCATCCGCACCCGCTGCACGGCGGCACGCTGGACAACAAGGTGGTCTGGACGGTCGCGCGCGCGTTCGTTCAGCTGGGCGCACCCGCCATCCGCTTCAACTTCCGTGGCGTCGGTGCGAGTGAGGGCCGTTACGATGACGGTCGCGGCGAGACCGCCGACACGCTCGCCGTGATCGCCTTCGGCCGACGGCGCTTCCCCGGCTGCGCGCTGTGGCTCGGCGGCTTCTCGTTCGGCGCCGCTGTGGCCGTGCGGGCGACGAGCGAGGGGCATCCCGGCCGTCTCGTCCTGATCGCGCCGGGCATAACGGGGGTGGACGTGAACGATGCGGCATCGCCGCAGTGCCCCTGGCTCATCGTGCAGGGCGATGCCGACGACGTCGTGCCACCCGCGACGGTGCTCGAATGGACACAGAAGCTCGCGCCCCCGCAAACCGTGCGCGTGCTCGCCGGTGCCGGACATTTCTTTCACGGGCGCATCAACGAGCTGCGCGACGTCGTGGTGGATTTCCTGCAGACGGCCCCTCAAAACGAAAGGGCCCGGTGAGTTCTACCCGCCGGGCCCTCGTCCGCACAGTGCGGAGGAAACCGATCGTTACGAGTTCACCATCCCCTTCAGACTCTTAAGCGGCATCACGCGCACTTTCTTACTTGCCGGCTTGGCCTTGAACATCATCTTTTCGCCGGTGAAGGGATTGACGCCTTCGCGGGCTTTGGTAGCCGGCTTCTTCACGACCTTCATCTTGAGCAGCCCTGGCAACGTGAACAGGCCGTTGCCGCGCAGGCTCTTCTTGATCACCGTCCCGAGCGACTCGAAGACGCTCCCGACCTGCTTGCGTGAGAGGCCGGTGTCTTTGGAGATGTGTGTCAGGACTTCCGACTTGGTTGGTGCGCCACCCTTTTTCGCCATTTTGCGCTACTCCTCGAGAGATTAGTGTTGCGGGGCGCCGCCCTTGATCTGGCCGCGCGATGAGAATCGGGGCGGGAAAATAGCACATGCGCGCGCTTTCGCAAGCGCTTTTTTCGTCGGCGCTGTTGTGAAAATGCCTTTTTTATAAGGGTTTCCTGCAACGCGCTGGCCGCATCGGGCACGCACGGCATGCTCGACCGCGTGCGTGTCAGGTGCGCTCGAGCGCCGGCAATGCTGCGATTCTCGTTGCGAAGTCGGCGCTAAGCGTGTGTTCTGACAGCGCCTCGCCGCTCTCGCGACCGCGGCGTCGACGCAGGATTTGCATGGGTTTCAGCGCAACAGGATGAGAATCGCCTGGATCGCGATGATTGCCCACAGTGGCGAAAGATCGAGTCCCGCGACCGCCGGAATCACGCGTCGGATCGGCCGCAGCACCGGCTCGCACAGCGTCGTGAGCAGGGATTGCAGCGGCGAATAGCCCCCTGGCGCGATGAGGCTGAGGAGCGCGTACAGGAAGATCGCATAGAAGTATGTCCACAGCAGCGTGCGCGCGATCTCGGTAAGAACCGGGCGCACCCACAGAAGCGGTGGCGGCATGCCGACGCCGTGCAGCGCGAAGATGCAGCCAACGTCGACGACCGCGACCGCGAGTACCGCCACGACGGAGGCAGTGTCGATCTTGCCGATGGGCGGCAATACGCGCCGCAGCGGCAGGATGAGCGGGTTGGTAATACGCACCACCGCCTGGCAGAGCGGATTGCGGAAGTCGGCGCGCGTCCATTGCAGCAGCAGCCGTGCCAGCACCACGAAAAGGGCGAGCGAAAGCAGCGTCTCGATGATGAAGATGATCGCGCTCATCGAATTCAACCCGTATCGTCTCTCAGTCGGCCGTCGCGGCCGCGAGCTCGCGGCAGCGCCTGGTGGCGGCATCGAGTGCGGCCCGCACCGTGTCGCGTAGCTTCGCACCCTCAAGCGTCGCCACCGCCGCCGCGGTCGTGCCGCCCGGGGAACTCACCTCGGCACGCAGCCGTGCCAGATCGCCATCACCGGATTGGGCAAGGAGCCCTGCACCATGAAGGGTCGCCGCCGCCAGCCGGCGCGCCGTCTCGGCATCGAGTCCGAGCTCCTCGCCGGCCTCTGCCATGAGCTCGGCCAAGAGAAAGAAGTACGCCGGGCCACTGCCGGAAAGCGCTGTCACCACATCGAGCGCCTCCTCGGCTGAGACCCAGGCAACCGCGCCGACCGACCGCAGTACCTGCTCGGCAGCGGCTCGCTCGGCGGGTCCCACGCCCGGCGGTGCGTAGAGCCCGCTCACCCCCGCGCCAATGAGCGCCGGGCGGTTGGGCATCGCGCGCACCACCGGTACTCCGGTGCCGCACCAGGACTCGAGCGTGCTCGTTCGAACTCCCGCCGCTACCGAGATCACGAGGGGACGGGAGGTGGAGAGCTGGGCGGCGAGCGGTGCGAGTACGGCCGCGAGCTGCTGCGGCTTCACTGCCAACACGACGATCTCAGCGCCGGCAATTGCCTCGCGGTTGTCGGCCAGGGCGGAGATGCCGAGCTCGCGCGAGAGCGTAGCGCGCACGTCCGGGACCGGCTCGCCGACGCTCAGCTGCTCTGCGCGTCGCCCGGAGCGCAACAGGCCGCCGATCAGCGCCCTTCCCATGTTGCCTGCTCCGAGAAACGCAATGCGCGTATAGCTCATGGCGGGGCGGGATTGTAGCGTTTGGCAGCTCCTCGGACTCGCGCGTTTTCCTTGCGCAGGCGGCAAAAGCCGCGCCTGGGTGCTCGGCCCATCCCGCCGCAGGCCGGGTTTTCCAATTGATTACGGGCGCGGGCCAAACAGCGCCGTGCCAATGCGCACGATCGTGGCTCCCTCGAGGATCGCCGCCTCGAAGTCACCACTCATGCCCATCGAGAGCGTATCGAGCCGGGAGCCCGCGGCGTTGAGCGCCTCCAACAACGCGCGCAGCCTCGCAAACCAGGTGCGCTGGCGCGGATCGTCACTTTCTTCCGGGGGAATGCACATCAGTCCGCGAAGCACGAGACGCGGCAGCCTGGCTACCGCGACCGCAAGGGAGCCGACCTCTTGTGGTGCGATACCCCCCTTACTCGCCTCGCCTGCAACATTCACCTCGAGGCACACGTTGAGAGGAGGAAGGAGCGGCGGGCGTTGGGCGGAGAGCCGTTCGGCAATCTTGAGACGATCCACGGCATGTACCCAGGCAAAGGCTTCCGCGATGGCGCGCGTCTTGTTCGCTTGGACACGGCCGATGAAGTGCCAGGTGAGCGCTCGATTGCGCAGCGCGGCAATCTTCTCGAGTCCCTCCTGCAGGTAGCTCTCGCCGAAGTCGGTGACGCCGCAGCCGGCGGCGGCGTCAAGCAGTTCGGGGGGGTGGCCCTTGGCGGCAGCGAGGAGTGTGACCGACTGCGCACTCCGACCGGCCGCGGACGCGGCTCGCGCGATGCGTTCGCGCAGCTCCTGGATACGCACCGGCAAATTCTGCGGACCCATTAACATATTGGACGTGTGACCCCTCCGTTATACTGCCGGCGCGCTCGGAAAGAGCAGCCCTCGCGCGACTTTCCCTGCCCCCCTAGGCCGCTTCCACGGAGCAGCAATGGCCGTCGACATCGCTCAACTGCTGGCGTTCGCCGTCAAGAACAATGCCTCGGACCTGCACCTGTCCTCGGGTGTGCCGCCGATGATCCGGGTCGACGGTGACATGAAACGGATCAACATGCCGGCGCTGTCGCACAAGGAAGTGCACTCCATGGTGTACGACATCATGAACGACAAGCAGCGCAAGGCCTACGAGGAATTTTTCGAGACCGACTTTTCCTTCGAGATTCCGAAGCTGGCGCGCTTCCGCGTCAATGCCTTCAACCAGAACCGCGGCGCGGGAGCGGTCTTCCGCAACATTCCCTCGGTCATCCTCTCGCTGGATGATCTCGCCGCGCCGAAGATCTTTCGCGACCTGTGCATGCTGCCACGCGGGCTGGTGCTCGTGACGGGCCCCACGGGCTCGGGCAAGTCGACGACGCTGGCCGGCATGGTGAATCACTGCAACGACAACCGTCCCGACCACATCATCACCATCGAGGACCCGATCGAGTTCGTGCACGAATCCAAGCGTTGCCTGGTCAACCAGCGCGAAGTCCACCGCGACACCCTCGGCTTCAGCGAGGCGCTGCGCTCGGCACTGCGCGAGGACCCTGACGTGATCCTCGTCGGCGAGATGCGCGACCTCGAGACCATCCGCCTGGCGCTCACCGCCGCCGAGACCGGTCACCTGGTGTTCGGCACGCTGCATACCTCATCCGCCGCCAAGACGATCGACCGCATCGTCGATGTCTTCCCGGGAGAGGAAAAGGACATGGTCCGATCGATGCTCTCGGAATCGCTGCGGGCGGTGGTCTCGCAGACCCTCATGAAGAAGAACGGCGGCGGACGCGTCGCCGCGCACGAAATCATGATCGGCACCCCGGCGATCCGTAATCTCATCCGCGAAGGCAAGATCGCGCAGATGTATTCCGCCATCCAGACCGGAGGCGCCCAGGGTATGCAGACGCTCGACCAGTGCCTCAGTGAGCTCGTTACGCGGGGCGTAGTGAGCAAGGAAGAGGCGCGCTATAAGGCGCAAAACAAGGACGCACTGTAACAGGCGCCCCCCAGGGGCGCGCGGCGTGGCCGAACGGCACGCGGCAAAGCCAAGCAGCGGAGAGTGATGACATGGATCGCGATCAGGCCATCAAGCTGATGCAGGACCTGCTGAGGCGGGTTACGGAAAAGAAGGCCTCGGACCTGTTCATTACCGCCGGGTTTCCCCCGGCAATCAAGGTGGACGGAGAGATCCGGCCACAGTCCGAGCGTGCACTCACCGCCGAGCAGTCGGCGACGATGGTGCGGGCCATCATGAACGACCGCCAGACCCGCGAGTTCGATGCCACCAAGGAATGCAATTTCGCGATCGCGCCGCCGGGTATCGGACGCTTTCGCGTCAGCGCGTTCGTGCAGCAGGCGCAGATCGGCTGCGTCATCCGCCTCATCAACGCGAAGATCCCGACCTTCGAAGAGCTCGACCTGCCGCCGATCCTCAAGGAAGTGGTGTTGTCGAAGCGGGGCCTCGTGATCGTCGTCGGTGGCACCGGTTCGGGCAAGTCGACGACGCTCGCCACCATGGTGGGCTACCGTAACGAGAAGACCCGGGGACACATCGTCACCATCGAGGATCCGGTCGAGTACGTGCACACCCATAAGGGTTCCGTGATCACTCATCGCGAGGTCGGCGTCGACACCGAGTCGTGGCATAACGCGCTGAAGAATACCTTGCGACAGGCGCCCGACGTCATACTCATCGGTGAGATCCGCGATCGCGAGACCATGGAGTTTGGCATCCAGTTCTCGGAGACCGGGCACCTGGTACTGGCGACGCTGCACGCCAACAGCGCCAATCAGGCGTTGGACCGAGTCATCAACTTCTTCCCCGACGAGCGGCGCGTGCAGCTGCTGATGGATCTGTCGCTGAACATCCGCGCCCTCATCTCGCAGCGCCTCATCCCGCGCGAAACCGGCACCGGCCGCATTGCGGCGATGGAGATCATGCTGAACTCGCCGCTCATCCAGGACCTGATCTTCAAGGGCGAAGTGGCCAAGATCAAGGACGTGATGTCGCGCTCCACACGCCTTGGCATGAAGACCTTCGACCAGGCGCTGTTCGATCTCTACGAGACCGGCTACATTTCCTACGAAGACGCGCTGCGCAACGCCGACTCGAAGAACGAGCTGCGGCTGCGCATCAAGCTCGACAGCAAGCGCGAGCAGAAGACCCTCGACGACGGCGGCGCCCTGCGCATCGTCGAAGAAGAGCAAGGCCGTAATCTGTGACAGCGGCGCGAGACGTCATGAGTCGCGAAGTCAGCGTGGATACCGGCTCGCAAGCGGAGCTGGTGGAGTCGATCGCCGCGGGCACGCGACATCCGACGCTCAACACCAAGCCCCTCTTCAAGCTGATGGTGGAGCGCAAGGCCTCCGACCTGTTCTTCACCTCCAATGCGCCCATCAAGATCAAGATCGAGGGGCAGATCCTGCCGGTGAACAAGCAGGTGCTGACGCCCGAGACCGTGCGCCAGACGGCTTTCGCAATCATGACGCCGCAGCAGCGCGACTACTTCCTCAACGAGTGGGAGCTCGATTTCGCGGTGTCCGAGCCGGGACTCGGCCGCTTCCGCGTCAACGTCTTCATGCAGCGCGGCTACCCCGCGATGGTGATGCGCTACATCACCGCCGACATGCCGCGCCTCGATGCCCTCGGGCTTCCGGAGGTGGTCAGTGACCTGACCCTGCTCAAGCGCGGGCTGATCCTCATGGTCGGCGCCACCGGCTCGGGCAAGTCGACGACGCTGGCGGCGATGCTCAACTATCGCAACGAGAACGTCTCGGATCACATCGTCACCATCGAGGACCCGATCGAGTTCCTGCATACCAACAAGCGCTCGCTGGTGAACCAGCGCGAGGTGGGCCTCGACACCAAGAGCTACTCGCGTGCACTGCGCGGAGTCGTGCGCGCGGCGCCGGACGTAATCCTGATCGGCGAAGTGCGCGACAAGGAAGGCATGGAGGCAGCTATCAGCCTCGCCGGCACCGGTCATCTGGTGCTTGCGACGCTGCACGCCAACAACTGCGCCGAGTCGCTCGATCGCATCATCAACATGTTCCCGCGCGAGCAGCACACCCAGATCTTCCTCGACCTGTCCCAGTACCTGCGGGCCATCATGGCGCAGCGTCTGGTGATGGGTAAGGACAGCCGCCGGGTTGCGGCCGTCGAGGTCATGATCAACACGCCGCACATCGCCACCCTGGTCAAGAAGGGCGACGTGACCTCGATCAAGGAGGCGATCGAGGCGAGCGCCGAGAAGCACATCCAGAGCTTCGATGTGGCGCTGCTCGGGCTCTACAAGCAGGGGCGCGTCGCCATCGAGGAAGCCCTCAACAACGCCGACTCGCGCGCGAACCTCGAGGCGAAGATCAACTTCGGATAGCGGCCGCCCGGTCCGCTGTGGCGGCGGGGGCGGCCTCAACTTGCGCAGCCGCGATCTCCTGAAGCTCGCGCAGCTCTATCTCGGCGGACTGTGGAACGGCAGGCGCGTCATCTCTGCGGAGTGGGTGGCACGCTCCATCGCGCCGCACGCACGGGTCCGCGAGGACATCGATTACGGATATCTCTGGTGGCTTGCGACCTTCCACGCCTCGACGAACTTCCAGATCTGCGCGTCGATCTCGCGCCAGTGCGCCAGGTTCTTGACGTGCGTTCGCCAGGCGATGCGCACACCGCCGTACTGCCTGGAGAAGTAGCGGGCCTGCATCTGCGGGGACACGTCCGGCGGGAACGGCGCTTGCGGCACGTAGAGCAGAATGTCCTCCCCGCCTGGCCCATCCCGCTTGCCGTAGCAGGCGGCGCGGTTGGCGAGAGTGCGGCCCCGATAACAGCGCAGTCCGAACTTGTCCTCGTACGCCGCGGGATCGAAAGCGTCCTCGAGCAGGCGCTTCAACATGTTGGGCGGATATTCCCCGGGCGCGTCGGGGTCGGCTTCATGAGGGTCGCCGGCGTGTAGATAGACGACCTCGACCTTGTTCTCGTTCGTCTCGTCGCGATAGTTCTGTAACGTGTAGCCGCTGAAGTCCGGAAGAAAAAAGTCGAACTGCGCCTCCGCGCGATCCGTGTCGGCGGCGAAGGGAGAGCGCGGCGCGTGCCCCGGCACGATCGCCGAGCGCTCGAACTGCAACGGGATCTCGAGGATCAGCGGGTCGGTTATCTTGAGGGGCGCGGTATGTCCTTGTGGCCACGTCCGTGGCGCCTCTGGCGGAGCTCGCGCTGCATTCCCGGACTCCCCGTGCTTGCGCGTGCAGCCAGGGAGGACCGCTACGACGAGCAGTGCTGCGAGCAGCGCTCCGGGAATCGTCGCTCCAGCGAGGGTGGTCTTCTTCTTAAAACACCATTGCTGCATCGAACACCGGTCCATCGACGCACACCCGCTTCATTGCCGGGCCCTCCGGCGTCCGTACCGCCACCGCGCAGCCGGCGCATCCCCCCACTGCGCACGCCATGAACTCCTCGAGCGAGACCTGGCAGGGCAGGCGGTAGCGGCGAGCGAGCGCGGCGCATGACCTGAGCATTGGCGTCGGCCCGCAGGCGAACATCTCGACTTCGACGAGCTCTTTCTCACCAAGGGAGCCGAGCCACGCGTCGGCGAGCTCGGTGACGAAGCCCGTGAAGCATCCGGGGAAATCGGCGCAGCTCGCAAGCCGAGTCGGTACTTCCAGCTCCTCCAGAAACGGCATGCAGGCGATGCTGCCGACCGGGATGCCCGGCACGAGAAGTTGTGAGGGGCGGGTGCGAAACGGGAAAGGCACCTCCGACCCCATCAACACCAGTGGCTTCCAGCCGCTGGCCGTGTCGCTCGTGTGCCCAGGACCGCGCGAGCGCTCCTCGGCCTTCAGCCGCTCGGCGAGAAATATCATGGGCGGAATTCCTACTCCGCCGCCCAGGAGGAGCGTGCGCGGGCGCTCCCGGTGCGCGGTGAACGGCCGGCCGATCGGGCCGAGCACGCTCAACTCGTCGCCTGCCCTGCGCGCCCCGAGCGCTTTGAGGCCCGGTCCCACCACCTTGTAGAGCAGCTCGATCCACCCGCCGCGCGGATCGGCACGCATGATCGAGAGTGGACGGCGCATCGGGATCGCAGGGTCGCAGCCTACGTGCACGAAGCTTCCGGGCTCGGCGCGCGCGGCGCAGCGCGGCGCCGCGAGGCGCAGCACGAACTGCTCCGCCGGGTGCGCGTGCTGGGAGATGACGCGGGCAGTCTCGACATAAATGCTGTCGCGAGCGCCTGCGCTCATGGGCGCCCGTGCCGGCGGTCGCTGCTGGCAGCGCCGCAGCTCATGCGTGGCCCCGGCGCGAGGTCAGCACCTCTTCCAGCACCGCCATGCGCACCGCGACGCCGTTGCGGACCTGGTCCCGGATCACCGATTGCCGACCGTCGGCTATGTCGGAGGCGATCTCGATGCCGCGGTTCATGGGCTGCGGATGCATGACGATGGCGTCGGGCGCAGCAAGCGCCAGCCGCTCTCGTGTGAGGCCCCACGCTGCAAAGTACTGCTCTCCGTCCGGCAGGTCGGCGTCGCGCATGCGCTCCTTCTGAATGCGCAGCATCATGACGACGTTGGCCTCGCGCAGCGCGGTCGCGAGGCGCGCGTGGCGCGTGCACCCCGGGAACTCCCTGGCATCCGGCATGAGAGCCGACGGAGCCGCGAGTCTGAAGTCCGCGACGCCCAGAGTCCGCAGCGCCTGCCATGCCGAGCGCGCGACCCGCGAGTGACGGATGTCGCCCACGATGGTCACCGCGAGCCCCTCGAAACGCCCCTTGCTCTGGTGAATCGTCAGCGCATCGAGCAGCCCCTGCGTCGGATGGGAGACATGCGCTTCGCCCGCCGAAAGCACACTCACGTGCGGGGCCACGTGCGAGGCGACCAGCGCCGGCACGCCGGCTTCGGCGTCGCGGATCACGAATGCGTCGACGTGCAGCGACTGCAGCGTATAGATCGTGTCGAGCATGCTCTCGCCCTTCACCCGCGAGGACAGCTGCACCTCGAGGTTCACGACCTGCGCACCGAGGCGCTTGGCCGCCAGCTCGAAGCTGACTCGCGTGCGCGTCGAGGGCTCGGTGAAGAGATTGGCGACCGTGATGCCACGCAGCGTGTCGGCAAGGGGGGGCGGCTCGCCGAGCGGACGCACGAAGCGCCGCGAGCGCTCGAGCAACTCCTCGAGCTGTGCCCGCGAGAGCGTCTCGAGCGTCAGCAGGTGTCGGAGCGTGCCGTCCTCGCGCAGCTGAGCGGTCATGGAGTCACTTTCCCCTCGCCCTGGAAGAAGCGTCCGAGGATCACTGCCGCAGCGGCACTGTCGATGTCCGAACGCGCGACCCGCCTGCGCAGCTCGCCGCTTGCGCGTCGCGCTTTGAGTGCGGCACTCGCCTCGAGTGAGGAAAAGCGCTCATCGACGAATTGAACGGGCAGTGCGAAACGCTGCTCGAGCTCGGACGCGAAACCGCGTACGGCGCGCATCAGCGCGCCCTCGGTGCCGTCGGCATTATACGGGGCGCCCACCACGAGTTGCGCCGGCCCGGCGGCGCGGATCATCCCGCCGATCGCATCCCAGTCAGGTCCTTTCACGCCGACGGCCGCCGCGGGCCGTGCCAGCGCCTCACGGGTCAACGTGTCGCCGGAAGCGATGCCAATGCGTTTGAGTCCGAAATCGAAGGCGAGGACGACTTGCGCCTGCCTCATGCCCGGCTACGCATGGCCGGCCTCGGGACTCAGGCGATCGACGTCGATGCCGAGCAGCCGCCAGGCGCCGGACCAGCGTTCCTCGAACGGCAGCTCGAATACCACACGCGGATCGACCGGCATGGAGACCCAGGCATTGTCCTTCATCTCGCGCTCGAGCTGTCCCGACTCCCAGCCCGCGTAGCCGAGGGCGATGAAGGCGTCGGAGGGTCCTTCGCCGCGGGCCATCGCGGCCAGTACGTCGCGCGAAGTCGTCACCTGGATCGTCTCGGAGACCTTGTGGGTGTGGTCCCACTGGCCACCCGGTCGGTGCAGGACGAACCCGCGGTCGGTATGCACAGGCCCGCCACGCAACACCGGTTGGGCGGCAATCGAGGCGCTGGTCGGCTCGAGCTTCATCTGCGAGAGCACGTCCGAGAGCTTCATCGGCAACGGCCGGTTGAGGACGATTCCGAGCGCACCCTTGTCGGTGTGCTCACAGATGATCGCCACGGTCTGTGCGAAGTTCGGGTCCAGCAGCTGCGGCATGGCGATGAGAAGGTGGTTGGTCAGGCTGCCGGGCTGACCGTCCGTGAACGTCGGCCCGTCACCGGGGTCCTGCTCATCGGGCTCATCCGGGGGGTCGACGCTCATGGAGCTGTGCTTACCGCCCATATTCCAAGTATGGGCATGGCGCCGATCAGTCTCAAGGAACGGTTGACACTGTTCCACTTCCGACACGGCCGCCGGAAAAGCGCCATTCGTAGGCGAAATGCAGCACGCGAGTCTCTGCGGAGAGCTCCGGCGGAAACGGATCGAAAGGGCTCGCGAGCTTCAGAATCGCGAGCGCGGCCTGGTCCAGCTCGGCGTTGCCGCTCGAGCGGCGAATCACGGCCTTCTCGAGGGTTCCCGTGCTGCCGAGCGCGACCTCGACAACCGGGCTGAGCGGCGTCGACGTGCCGCGCGCGGCCGTTGGGTAGTTGAGAGTACCGATGCGCTCCACCTTATGTCGCCAGGCATCGAGGTACGGCGCGAGCGTTGCTGCCTGCGTGTCAGGCGTGATCCAGAGCTCATCTCGTTTTGGTCCGCGAAGCTCCGCCGGCCCGGGCTCGTCCTGAGGGGCCGGATCGGCCGCAGGCGGCGGGTCGACGAGCAGCGGCTCCTCCTGCGGCGCAGCGACAGGGCCTGCGCTCGCGAGATAGCGCACCTGGGTGCTCCAGGCGGACGTGGTGAGCACCGGCTCGTCGGTGCTGCCGCCGCGTTCGCCGTGCTCGCCGGACGCATCGCCCTCGGGGCTGCCCGCCTGCTTCGGCACGGGCACCGCGGAAGCACGGTTGTGTGGCGCGACCGGGCTGCGCGTGTTGCCGGAGCCGACCTGAGTTCGCTGCGCCAGATAGGTGGCCGTGGCATTCCTGTCGCTCTCCGGGAGCTGGTCGGACACCAGCAGCACCTCGAGCCCGGGCGCCCGGCCCTGATCGCCGGCGCTCGCGTTGAACGTCACGCCCAGAATCACGAGTCCGTGCAGGAGGGCGGCCAGGAACAGCGTAGTCAGCAGCCGATCCCTCACCGGGGCGTTTCCCTCGCGAAGCATGAGCGCACGCCGCGGCATTCGCTCAGCCCGCCCCTCGAACACCCGGGGAAGCCGAGCGCCCCCGCGGCGCGAGCTGCCGCTCGATCGCCTGCATCAGCTGATCCCCGATCCGTGTGCCGAACTGCTTGTCGAGCTCGCGGATGCCGGTCGGGCTCGTGACATTGATCTCCGTCACGAAGCCGCCGATCACGTCGAGGCCGACGAACACCATGCCGCGCGCCGCCAGCGTCGGACCGATCTCGGCGGCGAGCCAGCGGTCGCGCTCGTTCAGGGGGCGTCCGACCCCCCGCGCGCCGGCGGCGAGATTGCCCCGGTGGTCGTCGGGGGAGGGCATGCGCGCGAGCGCGTAGGGTACCGGCTCGCCTGCGACGAGCAGGACCCGCGAATCGCCCGTCTCGACGATCTCGGGGATGTAGCGCTGAGCGATGGCGAAGTGCTGCCCATATTCGGTGAGGGTCTCGAAAACCACCCGCGCGTTGAGGTCTCCTTTCCCGATGACGAAGATCGAGCGTCCGCCCATGCCGTGCAGCGGCTTGACGACGATCTTGCCCTGCTCGGCGAGAAAGGCAGCCATGTCCGTCAGGTCGCGGGTGATCAGGGTCGGAGCGCAGCATTGCGGAAAGGCGGCGGTGTAGGCCTTCTCGTTCATGTCCCGCAGCCCCTGGGGGCGGTTGACCACCAGCAACCCGGTGCGCTCGGCCTGCTCGAGGATATAGGTCGTATAGATGTACTCGAGGTCGAAGGGGGGATCCTTGCGCATCAGCAGGCAATCGAGGCCACCTAGGGGCTCGAGCGCCGCCGGGCCGAGCGTGAACCAATCGGCGGGGTCCGCCCGCACGGTGAGCGGGCGCATGCGCCCCAGGGCGACGCCGTCGCGCAGCAGCAGATCGCGCTGCTCCAGGTAGCTCAGCGCGAAACCACGATCCTGCGCTGCCAGCAGCATCGCGAGCGTCGAGTCCTTGGCGTAGTTGATGGCGGCGATCGGATCCATCACCACGCCGAGTCGTCTCGGCGTGGTCATCGGCCCGATGTGTTCCGGCGGCTCATCGGGGGCGATTATGCTCGCCGGCGGCGCGAATATGTCTGCCGCGGGATAGCGGCAGTGCGGGTGCTGCGGCGGACTTTGAAAAACGTGACGTGCGTGGCATAGCAGGGGGTGTACCGATATGTTAAAACCGCCTTGCACTTGCCGCAGGCTCCGGCCCCCGTGAAACTAATCGGCTGGTGTGGATGGTGTGCGTCGCTTCTGTCCAGGGCGTCAGCGCCGAAGTTTCACGATGGGTCGTCGAAATGCGTCGCGTGGCCGTGCGGTGTGCCCGTGGGGTGCGACGCCGCCAAGGCTTTGAGAAAGGAGTGCCCCGGTCGTGAACGGCAGCAATTCGAAGCTCCAGGGTCTCAAGGTACTCGTCATTGACGACAGCAAGACCATCCGCCGTACCGCGGAGACACTGCTTGCCAAGGAGGGTTGTGAGGTCTTCACCGCGATCGACGGCTTCGACGCGCTCGCCAAGATCGCCGACCACCAGCCCGACATCGTCTTCGTCGACATCATGATGCCGCGTCTCGACGGCTACCAGACGTGCTCCCTCATCAAACACAACAAGGTGTTTCGCTCGATTCCCGTCATCATGCTCTCGTCCAAAGACGGACTATTCGACCGCGCGCGTGGCCGTATCGTCGGCTCCGAGCATTACCTGACCAAGCCTTTCACCAAGGATGAGCTGCTCTCGGCGATCGACACCCATATCGGGAGATGATCTCATGCCGCTTATCCTGATCGTTGACGACTCGCCGACCGAGCTGCACGTGATGCAGAAGGCGCTCGAGAAGCATGGCTACCGCACGGCCGCGGCCGCCGACGGCGCCGAAGGCGTACGCCTCGCGCGCGAAATGGCGCCCGACCTGATCTTCATGGACATCGTCATGCCGGGAATGAACGGCTACCAGGCGACACGCGCGCTCGCCAACGATCCGCGCACGCGCACCATTCCAATCATCATGGTGACTTCCAAGGGACAGGAGACCGATCGCATCTGGGGACTTCGCCAGGGAGCGGTCGATTACATGATCAAACCCGTCTCGCCCGACCAGCTGGTCGCAAAGGCGCAGGCGACGCTGTCGGCGTGAGCGCCGTCGGCGAGACAGTGCGGCACAGCCGTTGAAATCATGAGCGACAGTCAAGCCCCACCGGAGATCGAGCTGAAGTCTCTTCGCGACCGGCCGTTCGAGTTGCTCGCCGAGCTCGAGCGGCGTGGCCGCGCGGTATCGGCGCAGCTCAGCCAGGAGGCGACTGCCGGACGGGAGTGGGTCGGGGTGGCACTGCGCATGGCAGGCGATCTGTATCTCGTGGCGCGCGAGGAGACCCGCGAGGTACTCGGCGTACCGGCCAGCACGACGCGCGTGCCGGGAGCCAAGACATGGATCAAGGGCCTCGCCAACGTGCGCGGTCAGCTCCTGCCGATCATCGATCTGCGTCATTTCCTCGGCAGCGGCATCACACCGATCACCCGCAATACGCGCGTGCTGGTGGTGAACCATCGCGAGATTCCCGCCGGACTGGTGGTGGACGAGGTGCTCGGTTTCCGCCGTTTTGCGGAGGGAGAATTCTCGGGTGATGCGCCGCCGACCGTGGCGCGGTGCGAGCGCTACCTCGCCGGCAGTTTCCGTCGTGCTCACGAGATCTGGCCGGTGTTGTCGCTGCGCTCGGTGCTCGAGAGCGCCTCTTTCTCGGAGGCCGCCGCGTGAGCCCAGAGGCCGTGAGCAGCCGCAATCCGAACACGCTGGCGCTGTTGCTTGGGCTCGCCGCGCTGGCACTGCTGGCGAGCGCCGTCGGCTACTACGTGGTTGAGACGCGCCAGACCGCCGACACGCACCCCGTCCCGGTGAGGTCGCTCTACGACCTGGCCCTCGATGCGGGCGGCGCCGTGGCGGGCGATGGCGGCGCTCTCGCGCGCTTTCAGCAGAGTCAGAAGGCGCTCGAGGATGCGGCGGCACGCGATGCACGTGCGCCGTTCGCGAGCGATGCACGCTTCACGCGCCTGATGAACAATGCCGCCGTTGTGCTCAATGCCCGCGCGCAGCTCACCGACGCCGCCGGCGCCGCTCGCGAGACGGCCAATCTGGTGCCGCGTCTCAACGGGGAGGCCGATGCCCTGGCCGCGAGCCTGCCGTCGACGACCGCGAGCACGGTCGCCGCGCCGCTCGAGCGGTTCGAGGCGCGGGCCGAGCGGCTGCAGCTCGACGTCAGCGCGCTCACCACCGAAACCGGTGAGCCGGACCAGGCGGCGAAACGCATCGCCGAGGCGTCCGACTACCTCGGACAGGTAATCGCCGGCTTCGATGGCGGCAATTCGGCGCTCAATCTTCCGCGTCTCACGACGCCGGATGCTTCGAAGCATGTCAAGGCGCTCGATGCGCTCTACACCGCCCTCGCGGTGGCGGTGAAACGCGCCGTGGCTGCGGCTCCGGCGCTGCCGGCGGCGCAGACCGCGGCGCTTGCGATCGTTGCGGACGCACGCGAGCTCGCCGTCAGCGCCCCCGCCCGCAGCACCGGACCGTCAGCGGCGCTGCGGTGGCTGCCGCTGCTGCTGCTCGCGGCGGGGCTCGCGCTGCTCCTGACGGCGCTGGTTTCGGCGCTGCGCACCAGGCGCCTGCTCGATCAGCAGCGCCTCACGGCCGAGGCGCAGCGGCGCGAGAGCGACCGTAACCAGCAGGCGATCCTGCGGCTGCTCGATGAGCTCTCGAGCCTCGCCGACGGCGATCTCACCGTGCAGGCGACCGTCACCGAGGACATCACCGGTGCGATCGCCGATTCGATCAACTATGCGGTCGATGCGCTGCGCGGCCTCGTGACCACGATCAACGCCTCGGCGATCCAGCTCGATTCCGCGACCCGCCAGACGCAGGCGCTGTCGTCCCATCTCGCCAAGGCCTCCGGGGCACAGTCGAAGCAGATCGCCTCGGCCACCGAGTCCGCTGCCAGCATGGCGGGCTCCGTCGAGGAGGTCTCGGGAAACGCCGAGCGTGCCGCGGACGTGGCCCGGCACTCCGTGGAAGTCGCCCACAAGGGCGGTGACGCGGTCCGACGCACCATCGACGGCATGAACACCATCCGCGAGACGATCCAGGAAACCAGCAAGCGCATCAAGCGCCTCGGTGAGAGCTCACAGGAGATCGGCAATATCGTCGAGCTCATCAACGATATCGCGGAACAAACCAACATCCTGGCGCTCAATGCCTCGATCCAGTCCTCGATGGCGGGGGAGGCCGGGCGCGGCTTCGCGGTCGTGGCCGATGAGGTGCAACGCCTCGCCGAGCGCGCTGCAAACGCCACCAAGCAGATCGAGGTGCTGGTGCGGACCATCCAGACCGACACCAACGAGGCGGTGGTGTCGATGGAGCGCAGCACCACCGACGTCGTGGGCGGAGCGCTGCTTGCCGAGAACGCGGGTGCGGCGCTCGAGGAGATCGAGCAGGTGTCGAATCAGATCGCGAGCCTGGTGCAGAACATCTCCGGGAGCGCCCGCCAACAGACCGGCGCGGCGCAGAATATTGCCCGCAACATGCAGGTGCTCAAGGAGATTAGCGCTCAGACCGCCGACTCGACGCACGCGACCTCGGTCGCCATAGCAAAGCTTGCCGAGCTCTCCGCGGGGCTGCGGAAATCCGCCACGGGCTTCCGGCTTCCCGGCGCTCCAGTCGACCCACGCATCAGCAACAGCGGGCTCGTGAAGCGCCTCGACGATGCGACATTGACGACGGCCAAGGTGCGCCAGATCTCCGCCCTCGGCGGCTCGTGATCCTCGTTCGAGACCCACTGCATGCCTGACGTCGCATCCCAGACATTCGATCTCGTCGGTCGCGAAATCAACTCCACCCTTACGGAAGCGCGCAACGCTCTCGAGGCTTACGTCGAGCAGCCTGACAACTCGACGCTGCTCGAGACCTGCGTACGCGAGCTTCACCAGGTGCAGGGCGTGCTGCGGATCCTCGAGATCTACGGCGCGGCACTGCTCGCGGAGGAGATGGAGCACGTCGCGCAGTATCTGTTGGCGACGCATTCCGAGCGCAAGAGCCAGGCCGAGAGCCTCGATGCGCTGATGCGCGCCATGGTGCAGCTCCCCGGCTATCTCGAGCGCGTGCTGGCGGGTGGACGGGATCTCGCGCTGGTGTTGTTGCCGCTGCTCAACGACCTGCGCGCAGTGCGCGGCAACTCGCTGCTCTCCGAAGGCACACTACTGCTTCTCAATCTGAAGTCCGACAAACAGCCGGAGCCGGTCGCAACCTCGCCCGGCGAGACGGCCCTGACCGTCGAGCAGTGGTCGCGCCGGCTGCGGGCCCGCTACCAGGTAGGGCTCATCGGCTGGATCCGTGGCGAGCGCATCGAGCAGAACCTGCAGGTGCTCGCGGCTGTGGCCCACAAGCTCGAGCAGATCGCAACCCGCCAGCCGGTCTTCCAGCTCTGGTGGGTAGTCGGAGCGGTGATCGAGGCGCTGCACGAGGGCGGCCTCGAGAGCGGCCAGTCAGTGAAGCGGTTGCTCGGTCTGGGCGATCGGGAGATCCGCCGCCTCTATGAGCAGGGCGAGGCGCGCTATTCGCAGGCACCGCCGGTCGAGCTTCTGAACAACCTCCTCTACTACGTCGGGCGCGCCGACTCCGCGGGTCCGAAGGTGAGCGCGGTGCGCGCCTCCTTCCGCCTCTCGGAGCTCCTGCCGGTGGACGAGACGATCGAGCAGGAGCGCGAGAACCTGTCCGCGCCGTCCGTGAAGCTCATGCAGACGGTCGCAGCGGCGATTCGCGAGGACCTCGGCAAGGTGAAGGATGTGCTCGACATCTTCGTGCGTCGCGGGGCGGCGCAGCCGGCCGAGCTCGCTTCCCAGGTCGAGATGCTGCGCAAGATCGGCGACACGCTCGGCGTGCTCGGCCTCGGCGAACTGCGCGCGCTGGTGCAGGGCGAGACCGAGCGGCTGGGGAAGATCGTTTCCGGCGCAGTTCGCGCCGACGAGGCGACGCTGGTCGAGATTGCCGCGACCCTGATCGGTGTCGAGGACCGGCTCGATGATCGCCTCGTCGGCATGATCCTGCCGCCGAAGGATACCGAGGCACCCAGGAGCACCCACGACGCCGAATTTCACCAGGTGCAGGCTGCGGTGCTGCGCGAATGCATCGTCAACCTCGCGCGCATCAAGGAGGCAGTCTCGCAGAGCGTCGGCGGCACGCTCGATGCCGCCGGCCTCGACAGCTGGCAGGACCTGATGCGCGGAATCAAGGCCGGGCTGCTGCTGCTCGGCAAGACGCGCGCCGTCGAGATCGTCGAAGCCGTCACCACGCAGCTGAAGCGCGTGATGCAACCCGGGGTGCACGTGCTGCCGCCGGGATTCGTCGATCGTCTGGCCGATGCAATCGTGAGCGTCGAGTACTACATGGAGACGCTGCAGGCCGGTCGTTCCGACCCATGGTACATGCTCGACAACGCGCAGTCGTGCGTCACGGCGCTCGAGCAGCAACCGACGCCTGCGCCGCCGACCGTGCCTCCGCTCGAGCCCGGCGCGTACACAAAGACGGTCCATATCCCGGGCCCGGCGTCCACGCCGGCCGTTGCAAGGCCGGACCCGCAGACTGTGGATGCGGCGGCGCCGACCCTGGCGCCATCGCCCCCACGGCCGGTCACGCTGGCCGAGCACGCCGACCCCGAGCTCATGAAGCTCTTCATCGAGGAGGCGCAGGAGGAGCTCGCCAAGATTCAGCGAGGCTTTCCCATCTGGGATCAGAATCCGCTCGAGCGCGAGGTGCTGATCACGGTGCGGCGCTCGTTCCACACGCTAAAGGGAAGCGGACGCATGGTCGGCGCGCGCGACCTGGGAGAGTTCGCCTGGGCGATCGAGAACCTCCTGAACCGCATCCTCGACAATACGATCAGCCGCTCGCCGGCGATCCTGGAGACGCTGCGCGCGGCCATCGCGGCTCTGCCCGAGCTCATCGTGCAGCTCGAAAGCGGTGCGGCGGTCCGTGCCGACATCGCGGGCATCTCTTCGCGTGCGCACGCACTCGCCGCCGGCCGCAGCGCGGCCGCGCCGCGGCCCCGGGCCGCAGACGAATACGCCGAGCATGCCGCAACGAGCGCCGGGGCTGCAGGTATCGAGCCACGCGCGGCCGTTGCGCCCGCCGCTGCAGGGGCGACGGGGGCAGCGTCCGAATCCACGCACGCGCCGCCGCTCGCCGAGCCGGTTCCGTCTGCCGAAGCGGCCGCGACGGCCGAGGCGGACGCGCCTGCCGAGTTGGTTGCCCCCGCCGAAGAGATACTGCCTGACGAAGAGATCGTGATTGAGCTTGAGGAGCTTGCCCGAGCCGCCGCCGAAGCGGCTGCTGAGGAGGCCGCCCCTGAGGTAGCGGACGCCGCTTTCGGCCCGGCAACGTCAGCATGGCGCGCGGAGACCCCAGCGGAGGTTGGGGCGGGTGCGGAGGATTCCGCCGCGGCACCGCACTTCGAGCGCACGGCACCCGGCTTGCCCGATGGCATCGACGTTTCTTCGCCGCCATCCACTTCCTCACCGCAAGCCGCACTGCCCGACGATACCCTGCGCGACATCTACGCGCGCGAGACCGCGGCGCACGTCGCCACGGTACGCGACTTCCTGGCTCGCGAGTCCGAGCTTCCCGAGCCGCACACCTTGACCGAAGAGGTCTACCGCGCCTGCCATACCCTCTCCGGAAGCTCGAAGATGGCTCAAGCGCGCCACGGCATTCGCCTCGCCGAGCCGCTCGATCACTGGCTGCGCCGTGGGTACAGCAGCGGTGTTGGGCTTACGACCGATGATCTGACGCTGCTCGGGGATTGCATGGTGGCGATGGAGAGCGTCGCGACGCATCTCGATGAGTCGACGGGATTCTTCGTCAATCACTGGCAACTGCTCGAGCGCATCGAGCGGGCCGACCAGAGTCTCGATGAGCGCATCGCCGCCGCCGCCCTGCACGCGCCCACGCCCTTTCCGGCGGGCAGCGGGGTTTCTGCGATTTCAGCGGCGGGGACCGCACACCCCGCGGCCGCGGTATTTGCCACGGACGCTGGCGATACAGAAGCCACTGCGGCGGAGGCGGCCGGTGCCGACGAGGGCATCGATTTCGATCCCGAGGTCGCCGCCATCTTCACCGACGAGGCGACGGAGCTCATCGATGCCTCCGAGCGCGCGCTCGCGGATTGGCGCTCGCAGCCTGGTAGTGCCGAGTATCGCCTGAGTCTCAAGCGACCGCTGCATACGCTAAAAGGCGGGGCACGGATGGCGGGGATCACGCCGATGGGCGACCTCAGCCATGAGCTCGAGTCGCTCGTCATGATGGTCGACACAGGCAGGCTTACTGCCGACGCCGGGCTGTTCGACGCGATCCAGGTGAGCCTCGATGAGCTCGCGCGGATGCGCGAGCAGGTCGCGAACGGTCGCCGAGTCGCACCCGCACGGGCAGTCCTCGCGCGGCTGCAGAGTCTGACGCGACCCGATGCGGCTCCAGCCGAGGCGCTGGCGTCACCACCCGGGGGCGGTGTGCCTGCGCTGGAGGTGCCCGGCGCGCAAGCGCCCCCCGACCTGATCGCGGCCGTTGCGCCCGCGGCGGAGGCACCGGAGACGGCAGCACCTTCAGACTCATCCGCGCCGCCCATGGCAGCCGCGCCCGACGAGTTTCCGGTGCACGAGATGGCTGCTCCGGTCGCCGAAACAACCCCGGCACCTTCCGAGCCGGAGGCGCAGGAAGCTTCCTTGGCCGCGGTTGCGGCACCACCTCTCGAGTTGTATCAGCCCGTTGAGGCGGACACGGCGCTCGCGCGGATGAACGCCGAGCTGCAGGCGGCAGCCGCCCAGTCGGAGCCGGACGCTACTCAGGAGGCTACCGGCGAGGCACCTACCGAGACCCCGGCGGAGCCGCCAGGCGCCGCAGCCTTCGCCGCGCCGGGCGGTGCCGCCGAACCCCTCGCGGCGCCTTCCATGCCGGCCGCTGGGTCGCCATTCGTCGCCGCGGGCGCGGACGAGGCCTTCGCCGCGCCGGCGCTCGTGCCGCCCGGCCGCGAGCCCGTGATCGGGACCGAGCGGCAGGAGATGGCACGCGTCGATGCCGAGCTCCTCGATCAGCTGCTCAACATCTCCGGGGAGGCGAGCATCGCCCGTGCGCGCCTCGAGCAACAGCTCGGCTCGTTCGACTTCAACCTCGGTGAGCTCTCACGCACCGTCACGCGCTTGAAAGAGCAGCTGCGCAGCCTCGAGATAGAGACCGAGGCCCAGATCCTGCACAAGCACGAGGACGAGGGCCCGCATCGCAACGACTTCGATCCACTCGAGCTCGACCGCTACTCCTCGATCCAGCAGTACTCGCGCGCTCTCGCCGAGACCGCCAACGATGTAGCGAGCATTCAGCAGCTTCTCGAGAACCTCGCCAAGGACACGCAGAACCTCCTGCAGCAGCAGGCGCGCACGATCACCGAGCTGCAGAACGGTCTGATGCGCACGCGCATGGTGCCCTTCCAGCGACACGTGCAGCGGCTCGCGCGCATCGTTCGACAGGCCGCGGCCGATACCGGCAAGCGTGCTGAGCTCATCATCGAAGGCGCTTCCGGCGAGCTCGATCGGCAGGTTCTCGAGCGGATGCTGCCGCCATTCGAGCACATGCTGCGCAACGCCGTGGTGCACGGCATCGAGAAGCCCGAGGAGCGCATCCAGCGCGGCAAGCCCGACACGGGCCGCATCTTCCTCGAGCTGCACCGCGAGGGCGCCGAGGTGATGGTGCGCCTCACCGACGACGGCGGCGGCATGAATCTCAAGGCGATCCGCGATAAGGCGCTCGCGCTGGGCCTCATCGGCTCAGGTCAGCCCTTGAGCGACGAGGAGGCGATGCAGCTCATCCTCGAGCCCGGGTTCTCGACCGCTGGCGCCATCACCCAGCAGGCCGGCCGCGGCGTCGGAATGGACGTGGTCGCCACCGAGATCAAGCGGCTCGGCGGCGCATTGCACATGGAGTCCAAGGCGGGCGAGGGCACGGTATTCACGATCCGCCTGCCCCTGACACTCGCCATCAGCCACGCGCTCGTCGTGCGCACCGACGAGGAGTACTACGCGCTGCCGCTGCCGACGGTCGAGGGCGTACTGCGACTTTCGAAGGCGGAGGTCGCGGCGCACCTCGGGCGCGACGCTGCTGCATTCGAGTACGGCGGTCAGAAGTACCGCTTTCAGTATCTTGCTTCGTTCGTCGGACTCACGCCGGCGGAGCTTCCCGGGCAGGACGTGACCATTCCGGTGGTGCTGGTGCGTGCGGGGGAGCACTCCACCGGACTCGTGGCGGACGAGCTGATCGGCAGCCGCGAGATAGTCGTGAAGTCCGTGGGCCCGCAGATCTCCAGTATCCGGGGCATTTCCGGTGCGACGATCCTAGGAGATGGCCGGATCGTGATCATTCTCGACATCGGTGCGTTGGTGCGTGCCGAGTGGCGCGCGCGGACGCTCACGGCGACCCCGCTGCGCGAGCGAGCCGGCGACCGCCGCACGTTCGCCATGGTGGTGGACGACTCGATCACCGTGCGTCGCGTGACGCAGCGGCTGCTCGAGCGTAATGGGATGCGTGTGCTGACCGCGCGCGACGGCATGGATGCCGTGGCGCTCCTGCAGAGCAACGTGCCGGACGTAATCCTCCTCGACATCGAGATGCCGCGCATGGACGGCTATGAGGTCGCCGCCCACGTGCGCAACGATCCACGACTGAAGGACGTGCCGATCATCATGGTCACCTCGCGCGTCGGCGAGAAACACCGGGCGCGCGCCATCGAGCTCGGCGTCGATGACTATCTGGGCAAGCCGTACCAGGAGGCGCAACTGCTCGATGCGATTGCGCCGCTGGTCGAGCGCCGCCGAGCTGCCGTGCGTACGGCACTGGCGGCGGGCGGCGCGGGAAACTGAGGACGAAGTCGTGGCCGAGCGCGTCGCCGAGATCTACAGCCTTCTCATCCCGCTGGTCGACGGGCGGCTCATCATTCCGCGCGCCTGTGTCGCAGAGGTGATCGGCTTCCAGACACCGTCCGAGATGACCGGCGCACCGCCCTGGTACATCGGCACCGTGCCATGGAACGGGAAGGCGGTACCCCTGATATCGTTCGAGGGCGCCTGTGGGCAGATGATCCCGCCGGCGAGCGGCCGCACGCGCATCGTCATCCTTCATGCCCTCGGCACGCAGGTCGAGGGGGGCAACTTCGCCGTGGTCAGCCAGGGCTTTCCGCAACTGGTGCGAGTGAGCTCGGACGTGGTGCGTCCCGACAACTCCCGCGTGTTTCCCGAGCGCACTCCGGTCATCTGCCAGATCCGCATGGTGAACGAGACACCGCTGGTGCCGGACCTCGAGCGACTCGAGGAGATGATCGCCGAAGAGACCAGTATCGGGACGCAGTAGGCGCGCATCGCCTCGAACAGCTCACCACTGAGGGAGAGTTGATCTGGCGCCGGGATCTCGTGTCGAAGTTTCACCAGATCGTCCGATTACTGCTCTCCGGCGCCGAGCTCACTCGCGCAGGCTTCGCGCCGAACCCCGGCGCGAACTGGAAAGACAGGTACCCGGAGTCGTAGGACGACGCGTGGCGGCACGTCTGCGATTGCGACCTACGGTGGTGTCTGCGGCCGTTACGCTGCTCCTCGTAGGACTTGCCGGGGTCACGGCTCTCGCGGAAGCGCCGCCGACCGACTGGGCTCAGCTGCTGATCCAAGCCCGCCGTCGTGCACATCGTTGCCGGCACCAACGACTTCGCCGAGAACACCGGACCGACGACGGGGTCCATCCTAACCGCGCCGGTTATGCAGCCATGAAGCCGATTGCGCGGGAGTCGATCCAGCGGGCGCTCGCCTCGCATTGAGCGCTCAGGCGTCGCCGGGCGATCTCAGCCCTCGCCGCCGAAACGCTGCCGGTAGACGCCCGGCGAGATGCCGAGCCTGCGCTCGAACGCGCGGCGAAAAACGTGGGCACTGCGATAGCCGAGCGAAGCCGCCACCCGTTTGATGCTCGCATCGGTGGCCGCCAGGCGGCGCTGCGCCTCCTTCAGGCGCAGATTCTCGATGAAATCCGCGGGGGTCGTCCCGAACGCTGCCTTGAAGCGGCGTGATACCTGCCTCGGACCGAGGCTCGCCCGTCGTGCCAGGGCCTCCAGGGTGATCTTTCTGTGGAGGTTGGTGGCGATCCACCGGCCGATATCCGCGAAGCGATCGAGCGACCTCGCCTCGAATTCCAGGGGCTCGGAATACTGGGCCTGACCACCGGCGCGGCGCAGGTAGACGACGAGATCGCGGGCGACCTGCAGCGACACGGCGCGCCCCGCATCCTCCTCGATGAGTGCCAGCGCCAGGTCGATGCCAGCCGTGATACCCGCCGAGGTGTAGAACCGCCCGTCCTTGATGAAGAGCGCATTCGCATCGACCTGCAGCCCGGGATAGCGCGCCGCGAGATCCCTGGCGTAGCGCCAGTGCGTGGTCACGCGGCGATTGCGCAGCAGCCCGGTCGCCGCGAGCCCGAAGGTTCCGGTGCAGATTGCCGCGACACGCCGCGCGCGCTTCGCGTGGTGCGCGATCCAGGGCGCGAGTCTTTCGGTCACCCGCGGGTCGCGCATCGCCGATCCCCCGGGGATGACCAGCGTATCCATGTCGGGGCACGACTCGAAGGTGCGATTGGGCTTGAGCGTGAGGCCGGACTCCGACACGAGCGCTCTGCCCGAGGCGGCCACAGTGAAGACTTCGTACACCGGGGTGCGATCGCCATTCGCACCGGGCACGGTCGCGTCAGCGAAAGCATCCATGGGCCCCGCCACATCGAGAGCCTGTACGTCCCGGTAGATCAATACTCCGATGCGCTTCTTCATGGTCCGACTATCCGCATGCTACGCAAATCTACCGGCAGATGGCGGTGTCTATTATGACCTTCGAGGGATGTTTAAGGACATGAGGGCGCAAAGCCGTCGACAAGGCCTGCGCCGCGCGGGAGAATTTCTCCATGAACAGACGTCAACTGCTGCTCCACTCCACCGCACTCGGCCTCGCGCCGCTCGCAACGTCCGCAGTCGGCGCCGTCTCCGCGGCGGATGCCGACCAAAGCACACGCGCGGGCGGTGAAGCAGGCGCGCCGCTGCCCGTGCCGACGACGGGTTCCATACCGGTGGCCTTTCTCATTTCCGAAGGTGCTGTCGTCATCGACTTCTGCGGGCCGTGGGAGGTGTTCGAGAGCGTGCAGGTGAGCGGGCGGCAGGATGCCGCTTTCACGGTCTACACGGTCGCGGACACGACTCGCGCGCTGCGTGCCAGCGGCGGCCTGCAGATCGTGCCCAACTTCGACTTCAAGAGCGCACCGCCGCCGAAGGTGGTCGTCATTCCGGCGCAGCGCGGGGCCGGAGACTCCGCTCTCGAGTGGATTCGCGCGGTGACTCGCCAGACCGACCTGACGATGTCGGTCTGCACCGGAGCGTACGTGCTGGCGCGGACGGGGCTGCTCGACGGCCGCTCTGCCACCACGCATCACAGCTCGTATGCCGACTTCGCCATGCAGTTTCCGAAGGTGCGCATGGTGCGCGGCGCGCGCTTCGTCGAAGCGGGAAATCTCGCTACCGCGGGAGGCCTCTCGAGCGGCATCGATCTGTCGCTGCGAGTGGTCGAGCGCTACTTCGGACGTGAGGTGGCCACGCAGACCGCCTATTACATGGAGTATCAGGGTCAGGGCTGGCTGGATCCGAACTCGAACCAGGCTTATCGCCTGCGGCGCGCCTCGAGCGATGCGCATCCGGTGTGTCCGGTGTGTGACATGGACGTCGATCCGGCCAGCGCGCCGCAGTCGAGTTATCGGGGACGCACCTACTACTTCTGCATGCTTTCTCACAAAGCGCTGTTCGACAGAGCCCCCGAGGAGTTCGCGGGCGGTTGAGGCTGTCGGCGGCCTGCAATGCGATCCCGGGCGTCTGCTTGCCGATTCAGCCAATCGGGTTCTTGTTCTCGCTCGCCCGAGAGTCGATCACGCGCTTCGCACGCGCCGCGGCAGCGCGCGCCAGATGGATGAGATAAAAGTTCGCGAGCACACCGGCCAACCCCCGCAGCAGCGGGGGTACCTCATCGAGCTGCGGTATCGCGAACAGGCAGGTCCAGATCACGACGTTACCCGAGATCAGCACCAGCGCCGCGGCGAGCGCGCCGACGAATCGCCCTGCAGCACTCGCCGGAACATCGATCGGCGACATCGTCGCAGGCGTTGACCTGGTAGCGGGCTCGAGCGCCGTTGCAACTGCGGGCGCAGCGGGTGATGCGGATGTTGCGGCAGCAATCGTCCCCATCGTGCTCGGAATCGCAGGCGACGGACGCCGGCTGGTCGCCGTACGCATATAGCGCACGAGCCGCACGAGGCTCAATGCCACCACCAGGAACAGCATGATGAGCCGTGAATTCCTGTCCATCGATGTGCGCCTCCGGCGCGAGAAACCAGGCTGCTAGCGATGAGCCCGCAGCGCGGGGCAAATTCTACAGGTCCCCGAACTGCCGCTGCAGCAGCGCGAGCGCCACGATGGCGGCGGTCTCGGTGCGCAGCACGCGTGGGCCGAGCCGCACCGCGATGAAGCCCGCGGCGAGCGCCGCCTCGTGCTCGTTGTCGGCGAGCCCGCCCTCCGGCCCGACCAGTACTGTGACGGCTCCGGCGGGACGCGGCACGTCGCCGAGCGCTCCGGCGGCGCCGGGTGAGAGCAGCAGGCGCAATGGCGCAGCGGAGCGTCCGCTGTCCGTGTCGCGGGCACTCTCCCTCAGGAAGCCGCCGAGCGTTGCGGGCGCCAGCACCTCGGGCAACCGGTTGCGGCCGCTCTGCTCGCAGGCCGCGACCGCGATCGCGTGCCAGTGGTTGAGCTTGCGCAGCGTCTGTTGCGCATCGAGACGCACCACGCTGCGCTCGGTAATGATCGGCACCAGCTGCTTCACGCCGAGCTCGGTTGCCTTTTGAACTACAAAGTCCATCCGCTCGCCACGCGAGACGCCCTGCACGAGCGTCAGTGCGAGCGGTGACTCGCGCTCCTCGGCGCGCTGCTCGCCGACTGCTATCGTGACCTCGCCAGCGCGCGCCACAACGATGCTGCCGGCGTACTCACCGCCGCGCCCGTTGAAGAGCGTCAGCGCCGTCCCGGCGCGCAGGCGCAGCACGCGCGTCACGTGGCTCGCAGCGTTGCCCGGGAGAGTGATGTGCTCGCCGGGCTCGAGCGGCGCGTCGACGTAGACCCGGCTCAGTCGCACGTCGCGACCTCGATGCCTTCACGCGCGACCTCGACCATCAGGTCGATCTCGTGCGGCTCGATGACGTAAGGTGGCATGAAGTAGACGACATTGCCTATCGGCCGGAGCAGGACGCCGCGCTCGAGGCCGTGGCGATAGACACGCAGCCCGCGCCGCTCCTGCCAGGGGTAGGGCGAGCGCGCCGCCTTGTCGGCTGCCAGCTCGATCGCCACGATCATTCCGCGCTGGCGCACCTCGGCGACGTGCGGGTGATCGGCAAGTGCGCTGGCGCGCGAGCCCATTTGCTCGGCGAGCCCGCGGTTACGCTCGAGTGTGCGGTCCTCGCGAAAGATGCTGAGGCTGGCGAGTGCCGCGGCACAGGCGAGCGGATTGCCGGTGAAGCTGTGCGAGTGCAGGAAGGCGTTGAGCTTGAGGTAGTCGTCGTAGAAGGCCTGGTAGACCGATTCGTTGGTGATGACGGCCGACAGGGGCAGGTAGCCCGCCGTCAGACCCTTCGACAGGCAGATGAAATCCGGGCTTATTCCCGCCTGCTCGCAGGCGAACATCGTGCCGGTGCGCCCGAATCCCACCGCGATCTCGTCGGCGATGAGGTGCACCTGGTAGCGATCGCACGCTTCGCGCAGCAGGGTCAGGTAGAGCGGGTCGTACATGCGCATGCCGGCCGCGCACTGCACCAGTGGCTCGAGGATCACGGCACACGACTCGTGCGCGTGCTTCGCGAGCGCCGCCTCCATGTCGGCAAAGCGGCGGCGTGAGTGCTCGGCCCAGCTCTCCCCGGGTGCGCGCTCGAAGCAATCGGGCGAGGGTACCGTGATCACGTCCATGAGCAGCGGACGGTAGATCTCCTTGTAGAGCTCGACGTTGCCGACCGCGAGCGCGCCGAGCGTCTCGCCGTGGTAACTGTTGGAAAGCGTGATGAAGCGCCGCTTGCCGCTCGCACCGCTGTTGCGCCAGTAGTGGAAGCTCATTTTCACGGCCACCTCGATGGCGGAAGACCCATTGTCGGCGTAGAAGCAGCGCGTCAGTCCCTTGGGCGCAAGTGCAGTCAGTGCTTCCGAGAGTGCGATCACCGGCTCGTGAGTGAAGCCGGCGAGGATCACCTGCTCGAGCCGCTCGAGCTGTGAGCGTACGGCGGCGTTGATGCGCGCGTTGGCGTGTCCGAAGAGATTCACCCACCAGGAACTGACGGCATCGAGGTAACGCCGTCCATCGTAGTCTTCCAACCAGACACCCACGCCCCGGCGTATCGGAATGAGCGGCAGCTCGCGCTCGTGATCCTTCATCTGGGTGCACGGGTGCCAGACGTGCGCGAGGTCGCGGGCGACGTAAGCGGGGTTGGACATCGTCATGGCGGCGATTGTCGCATCGGCGGCGGGCTAGGTGAGGCGCTTTGTCATCGAACCGGGCGGAGGCGATTGTCGCCGGAGAGCCGACGGCCGTTAGAATGGGCCGTGGCCACGCACACTCGCAACGGACGCGCTTCGACGCTGCTCGTTGACCGCAGCAGCGGACTGCTCATCGGGGTTCGCCAGGTGCTCTCCCCATACTTCGACGAGCGCCCGACGGGCACGGCTCCCGAACTGCTCGTGGTCCACGGCATCAGCCTGCCGCCGGGGGAGTTCGGGGGCCCCTGGATCGATCGCCTCTTCACCGGCACGCTGCCGTGGGCAGCGCACCCTTACTTCAAGCAGATCGAGGGGCTGCGAGCCTCCGCGCACGCACTCATCCGCCGCGACGGAGAGATCGTGCAGTACGTGCCCTTTGGACAGCGGGCGTGGCATGCCGGCAAGTCCGCATACGGGGGCCGGACCGCCTGCAACGACTTCTCGATCGGCATCGAGCTCGAAGGCACGGGCGAGACCCCCTACACGGACGCGCAGTACGACTCACTAGCGGCCCTCGTGAGTGCGCTGCTCGGCGCATATCCGTCGTTGTCGGCGCAGCACATCGCCGGCCACAGCGACATCGCGCCCGGTCGCAAGACCGACCCTGGCCCCTGCTTCGACTGGCCGCGATTCCGCTCGCTGCTCGCGGGCCGCGTGCCGAAGCAAGGCGCGGCCGGCGGCTGAGCAGCCCTCGCCGCGTGGCCCGCGCAAACTAGATTCCTACTGGCGATGGATCTGGCGCTGCTCTTCGGCCTCGCTTCGGCAGTCGCGTACGGCACCGGCGATTATCTCTGGCAGCACGCCGGGCGCGCCGTCGGCCTGTGGCGCAGCTCCTTCTATGGGGCACTGGTGGGCCTCGCGGTACTCTCGTTCTGGCTGCTCATGGAGCCGGCGCAGGTCAGGCATGCGCTCGCAGCGCCGGCGGCTGCCTGGATTGGATGCATCGCCTCTGCCATGGCGCTCGCCGCTGCCTCGATTCTCCTGACGCAGGCGCTGATCCGCGGCACCGCTCGCGGTGGTCGCGCCCGTGACGGCAAGCTACGGTGCCGTGACCGCCGTGCTCGCGGCTCTCGGCGGTGAGCGCTTCAGCGGCATGGCAACGCTCGGACTGGTGCTCGTGATCGCCGGAGCCTGCACAGTCGCGATCCGGCCGCAGCGGAGGTCGGCTGCTGCAGCCGGCACGCAGAGCGGCACTTCGCAGACCGGTCTCGGCTGGGCCGTGGCGGCGGCTGTCGCGTTCGGTGGCGGATTCTGGCTGCAGGGCCGCTGGGCGGTGCCTGCTCTCGGCGCGGTCGTCCCGGTGTGGGCGCTGTATGTAGTCGAGTCGATGTTGGTCGCAGGGTTCGCGCTCAGCCTGCGTGCCGGCTTGGGCCTTCCGGAGAGCGCTTCCATCGGAACTGTTCTCGCCGCCGCCGGCCTGGGAGTTGCCGGATTCGTTGCGCTCACCCTCGGCCTCGCCACGGGGCGCCTGGGCGTCGTCGTCGCACTGAGCAGCGTGACGAGCGCCATCACGGTGCTGCTCGGTCGTATGCTGGACGGCGCGCGGCTCGCCGCGCATCAATGGTTCGCGGTAGCGGCTGTGGTCGCAGGGCTCATGCTGCTCAGGAGCTGAGGGGACCGGACGCGCCGCGCGTACGCGGCTGCGTGTACCAGGGGAGGGCGGCGAGTGGAGCGCCGAGAGACTGACATGCCGCCTCGAGCTGCTGACGCGCGTGTGACGAAGAAGAGAGCGGTGTGACTCCTGCCTGTGCCGCCCATGAGGACCAGGTGCTCACGGTCAAGCGGTGCGCGCCTCCCGGCATGTGCACTTGCGCCGTATGCACCAGCAGGCGCACAGCGAGCTCCCTGACGGGCGCGCCCACGGACGGCAGCGGTGCTTTCTCCTGGATTGTCCGGCGCAGCAGCTGGCGCGCCGCTGTCGACAGGCGCTGCGTCTGCCAGGATTCACCGCAGGTGGCGACGGCCAGGAAAGCCGGCCAAAGCGTGCGATGTACCAGCGTGTCCTTGCCGCAGAGGAGCTTCGTCAGCAACACGTCGGGATGAGCGGCGATCTGCGTGAGGATACGGAAAATGTCATGACTCTTCGGATGCGACCACCATGACGTCGCGAGCGGCTCGCCCACGAGAATGGTGACGACACACGGCAGTTCCTTGTCCTGCTTGAGCAGCAGACCGAACCGCGAAAGATCGGAGAGTACCTCGGGCGTTGCGGCGGGCACGAAGGTACTCCGCGGACCTAGCCCCTCTTTCCCCGCTCGTGGCGCCAGAGCACCTCCGTGCCGCGCTCGTGGCGCGCCAACACGCGTGCAAGCACGAACAGCAGATCCGAGAGCCGATTGAGGTACTTCATGACCTCAGGGTCGACGCTCTCGGTCTTCGCGAGCGTCCATACACGTCGCTCCGCACGCCGCGCGATGGTGCGCGCGAGGTGGCACGCGGCCGCCGCTGGACCGCCCCCCGGCAGGATGAATTCCTTGAGCGGCGGCAGCGCGTCGTTGAAATCGTCGAGCGACTTCTCAATCCACGCAACATGCTCGGCGGTGATGACATGGTGGCCCGGAATGCACAACTCCCCGCCCATGTCGAAGAGCTCATGTTGTATCTCGGTCAGGCAGGCTGCGACCGCTGCAGGCACGCCGGGCACGGCGAGCAGCAGTCCGATGGCGCTGTTGAGCTCGTCCACCGTGCCGTAGGCTTCCACGCGCGCGCTGTCCTTGGGCGTGCGGCTGCCGTCGCCAAGTCCGGTCGTGCCGTCATCGCCGGTGCGCGTATAGATCTTGCTCAAGCGGTTGCCCATGCCGGCTATCGTAGCAGCCAACGTCCGCTGCCGGCGCGACAGCGCCTCGCGCGCGCCCCGCAGTCCGTTGCGACGCCTGGAGGCGGAAAGGAAGGCGCAGTTACTGCGGTCGGGAGCTTGCGAGCAACTGGCCCATCGCAATGCGGCCCTGCTCCGTGAGCAGGAACGACTTGGGCTGGATCTGCTTGAGCGCCCGGGGAAAGTCGATCTCGAGCGTCATCTCGCGGGCGAAGCCGAGCTCCACCATCTTTGTCCACAGCACGTCGTTCGGGCTGTCCCTGACGGTGGCAATCTGGCTGTCCGGTGTGTCGAGTGTGGCGCGCAGCACCGAGCGGTCGCCGGGCGACAAGCGCTCGACCATCCACACCAGTTCCCGCAGCTCCGTGTGATTCATATTCATGGCTTTTCCAGGGCTCTCATGCCTCCCCGCTCGCCCCGGGCCGGCACGCGCATGAGACCCGCTTCGACCGGGCGGGTCCCAAATAGTTCGAACATGCCGCAAACGCGAGCCAGCGATGCCTTAAACTGGCCGGAGCGGCAGTCGTTGACCGGACTTATCACTTCGAGCATGCCCACCACAGAATTGCAGGCCGCACTCGAGGCTGCGCTGGCTGCGGCGCAGGTTATCCGGTCCCTCTTTCAGAAGAATCTCTCCGTGCGCAGCAAGGCGGACGCCTCGCCGGTCACCGAGGCGGACCTGCGCGCGGAGGAGGTGATCCGCGAGCATCTCACCCGCGCTTTTCCCGGCTACGGTTTCTACGGCGAAGAGACGGGTCAGCATGCGATGCAGGCCGAGAGCCTCTGGCTCGTCGATCCGATCGACGGCACCAAGGCGTTCGTGCGCGAGAACCCCTTCTTCTCCACGCAGATCGCGCTCATGCGTGCGGGTGAGCTCGTGCTCGGAGTCTCGAGCGCGCCGCTCTACGGCGAGCTCGCCTGGGCCGAGCGTGGCAGCGGCGCTTTCCTGAACGATAAATCCGTTCGTGTGAGCGGCGTCGCTCGCCTGGAAGACGCCTTCATCTCGAGCGGCAATCTCAGGAGTCTCGCGCGCTCACCGACCTGGCGGCGGTTCGGCGCGCTTCTCGGTCGCGCCGCCTGCACGCGGGGCTACGGCGACTTCGTGCACTATCACCTGCTCGCGCGCGGCGGCGTGGACGTCGTCATCGAGTCGGACGTCAACATTCTCGACATCGCCGCTCTCGCCGTGCTGGTTCGCGAGGCAGGCGGCGTGTTCACCGATCTCACGGGTGCGTCGGTGGGTCTCGATACGCGCAGCGTGCTCGCCGCCAACGCGACGCTTCACCAACAGGTGCTCGACGAGCTCAGGCGCTGACGAACACGCGTCCGTGAGGGCCGCCGAGCTCGATCATCGGCGTGACGTAGAGCTCGCTCAGCGTGGCACTGGTGAGCGTCGTGGCCGCCGGTCCGAGCGACCAGCGGCCATCGCCGAACAGCAGCAGCGCGCGATCGGCGAACCGCGCGGCGAGCGTCGGATCGTGCAGTGTCGTGATCACAGTTCGGCCGCGGTTCGCGAGCTGCCGGAAAAGGCCGAGAACGGCAAGCTGATGATGGGGATCGAGATGGTTGGTCGGCTCATCGAGGAGAAAAATCGCGGGCTGCTGTGCGAGGAGTGATGCCACTGCGACACGCCGCTGCTCCCCTCCGGAGAGCGTATCCGTGCGGCGGTCGGCGAAATCCGTCATGCCGACTGCCGTCAGTGATTCGCGCGCGATACACTCGTCGGCGGCCGTCTCCCACTGCCACAGCGCGAGGTGAGGATGCCGACCGATCAGCACCGTCTCGAGAGCGCTGGTCACGAACGCATCCTCGATGTCCTGCGGCAGGAGTCCGAGGCGCAGTGCGATCGCGCGCCGGCTGAGCTGCGCGAGAGGCACACCATCGAGGAAAACCCCGCCCTGCGCGGGAGGGCGCAGCCCCGCCAGCGTATGCAGTGTCAGTGTCTTCCCCGAGCCGTTGCGGCCGAGGATGGCAACCACCTCACCCGGCGCGAACTGCACCGAGAGCGAACTGATCAGAGCGCGCGCGCCCGCGCGTACGCTGACATCGGCGGCGGCGAGCGCTTGCCCCGTCCCCCTGCCCGTGCCCGTGCCGATGCTGGCGGCTGCACCGGACCTCCCGGAGGCGTCGCTCAGTGCATCCATCGGATCTCCCGTGCGGTCTCGGGGCCGACTACGACCTCACGCAGGCTGCGGGGCATCTCGAACACGCGCGCCGACAGTGCGCGGCGTCCCGCCATGATCTCCGCGCGCTCCTGCGGATAGAGCGGGACACGCGCGGGGTCTGCGTACCCGCTCGGGAAGAGCGCAGCACCGCTGCTCAGGTCGTACTTGTCGCTCGCGCCGACGGTATGCAGCAGCTCGTGCGCGATGACGACGTTGTTGCTGCCCTTCATTGCCGGGGCGGCAAACACATGGACGATAGCGACGAGGCCCTTCTGCAGGCCATGTGAGTCGGGCGCGACGCTGAGCGTGGAAGCATCGTGAAAGAGCACGAACAGGCGAATGCGCGCTGGCGCACGTCCCGGCACCGTGCTCGCGTGCATCGCGTACCAGCGCAACTTCAGGCTCCACCAGGCAATCGCGAGCGGTCCCGCGTCGCGCCCGAGTGTCGGCGGCAACTCGCTGCCGGGCGGGTAGAGCTCGATGTGTACGGGCTGAGCGGCCTCGACACCGTAGCGGGACGCTTCGCGGTCAAAGAACTCCTCGATGGGCGCAAAATCCTGCACCGTGAGTGCCTCGATGAAGCGCTGTGCTCCATCGGTACCGTCACCATTCAGCGGGAAGATGCCGACCCATAAAGGCTCCCGCCAGCTCTGTGTCTCGATGCGATCGCGCCACGTCTGGATCGCGACGGCTGCAAGTAGCAGCAGCAACAGGGCGATGCGGATGTTCTTCCACACGGGGTGTCATCAACGATGCAGCGTGCACCGGCTCATGTGCGGGTGCGGACCATGGCTGCGTCAGGGTTGCAGCCGCGTCGCCGCCCAGCTGCCCGTTCGCACCGTGCCGGTCGGCGATATCGTCACGCTGCGCCGCCAGAGCGCGCGATCGTGAATGCGCGATTGACCTTCTGCCCACAGCTCGACCGCTTCGGCCCACAGACGATATCCGCCCCAGTGCGGCGGGCGAGGGATCGTGACTCTGAGCGAGTCATCGGTGCCGGGGGAGCCCGGTGTCGGTGCGCCGAAGCGCCGCGCGGTCGCGGTCACCGCCTCCAGCAGATCGGCACGTGAGGCGAGGGGCTCGCTCTGCTGGCTTGCCCATGCGCCGATGCGGCTCTGCCACGCGCGCGAGGCGAAATAGCGGTCGCTGTCGGCATCGGGCGCGAGTGAGATCGGGCCTTCGATTCGTACCTGCCGGTGGAGCGCGTCCCAGTGCATGACGGCCGCCGCCCGCGGGTTGTCCTTCAGCTGCCGGCCTTTGCCTGACAGATAGTTCGTATAAAAGACGATATATCCCGGGGCCGGCACGATCTGCTTGCACAACACGACGCGCGCCGCCGGTCGGCCGTCGGCGCTGCTGGTGGCGAGCACCATTGAGTTGGGATTGGGCTGGGTGCGCAGTGATGCGGCTTGCGCGAGCCACTGGCTCACGAGCGCGAGCGGCTCGGCGGGCAGCGGGTCCGGCAGGAGCTCGGTGTAGTCGGCCATCAGGAGTATGTTAGGGCCTTTCTGCTACGACTGTCGCGCGAGCGCTAAAATGGCACGGATCGAAAGCGACACTGCGCGGAGGCCCCTGTCCCATGACGCGCGACAACCCGACGCTGGACGAGCTGCGCCAGCGACTGACCGACATCGACCGCCAGCTGATCGCGCTGGTAGGTGAGCGCAAGGCGCTGAGCGAGGAAGTGGCGAGCGTCAAGCGCGCCACCGGACGCCCGACCCGCGATTACGAGCGTGAGCGGGACGTGATCATGAATGTGCGCGCCACGGCAGCCGAGCGCGGCGTCTCCCCTGCTCTCGCCGAGCAGCTGCTGCGCCTGCTGATACGTTCCTCGCTCACTACGCAGGAGCAGGCGAGCGTGGTGGCGCACGGCGGAGGCAGCGGCCGCCGCGCGCTCGTCATCGGTGGTGCCGGGAAGATGGGTGGCTGGTTCGTGAGCTTCCTCGCCTCGCAGGGTTTCGCCGTGGAGGTCGCCGATCCCGCTGCCGCTCCCGAAGGCGTCAGCCGGGTCGATGACTGGCGCGGCACCGATCTGCGCCATGACTTCGTCGTGCTCGCCACGCCGCTCGGCATCACCGACGCAATTCTGCGCGATCTCGCCCTGCGCCGACCGCCCGGTGTGATTTTCGATGTCGGGTCGCTCAAGTCCCCATTGCGTGCCGGGCTCATGGCGCTGAAGTCTCACGGCTGCAAGGTCACCTCCGTCCACCCGATGTTCGGGCCGGATACGGAGCTCCTCTCCGGAAGACACGTGCTGTTCGTCGACCTCGGCCACCAGGAGGCGCTCGAGAGGGTGCGCGAGCTGTTCGCTCCCACGATGGCCGAGCAGGTGGTCATGAGTCTCGATGACCACGACCGTTTGATCGCTTACGTCCTCGGGCTCTCGCACGCGCTCAACATCGCTTTCTTCACCGTGCTTGCCGAGAGCGGGGAGGCCGCGCCACGCCTGGCGCGCATGTCGAGCACCACGTTCGATGCCCAGCTCGAGGTTGCCGGCCGCGTCGCCCAGGACAGCCCCGACCTCTATTACGAGATCCAGAGCCTGAACGACTACGGTGCAGAGTCGCTCGAGGCCCTCTGCCAGGCGGTGGAAAGGCTCCGTACCGCCGTGATTTCACAGAATCACGACGCGTTCGTTGCTTTGATGCGGCGCGGGCGCGATTATCTTGAGGATCGCCGCAGTGTCACGGAGCGACGTGCCTGAAGAATTGGGAAGATTCCGGGCCAATGGGCCACCGTCCGCTAGCCGATTCGCCAGCTGACGACCTGTTCGCGAGATCGATCGAGCTCGAGCAGGAGAACTGCCTGCTGCAGGCACGGCTTGCTGCGCTCACGGAGGAGGTGAGTCGCAACGACTCACTCCTGCGCAAGACGCAGGAACGGGAGCTCGAGCTGCTGCGCGCCGGTTCGGTCACTCAGCTCTTCGATTGCCTCATCGTGGGCTTGCGCACCTCCTACCAGCTCGAGGAAGTCGCGCTCATCCTCCACGACCCGCAGCACGAGATCCGCCACCTCCTCGCCGGCGGCACGGAGGCCGTAAAGGAGCCGCCGGGGGTGTGCTTCGTCGACGCCCTCGTGACGATCGCCCCTCAGCTCGTCAACCTCGAGCGTCCCTGGCTCGGCCCCTACAACCGCGCTGACCATGAATTGCTGGTACCGGGACTCGCTCCGTGCGGCAGCCTCGCGCTGATTCCGCTGCGCCGCCAGGGAGGGCTCGAGGGAGTGCTGGTGTTCTCGAGCAGCGACCCGTTTCGCTTTGCCGAGCACCTGGCGAGCGATTTCCTCGCGCACCTGGGGTTGGTGGCGGCGATATGCATCGAGAACGCGGTGAACCGCGCGCGGCTGCTGCGCAGCGGCCTGACCGATTTCCTCACCGGCTTTCATAACCGCCGTTATCTGCATGCCCGACTACGCGAGGAGCTGGCACGGGCACAACGCAGCCGCAGCTCACTCGCCTGCCTGATGATCGACGTCGATCACTTCAAGCGCATCAACGACGGCTTCGGTCATCTTGCCGGTGACGAGGTGCTGTGCGAGGTTGCGCACCGTATCGACGCGGAGATGCGCATCAGCGACACCGGTGCTCGCTTCGGGGGCGATGAGTTCGCGCTGGTGCTGTCGCAGGCGACGCTCGCCGAGGCCGAGCGCGTCGCAGGACGTGTGCTGCACGCCGTGCGTAGCCAGCCCATCCGGTTCGGGAAGGGCGCCACGGAGACCGTGACGCTCTCGATCGGCGTCGCTGCGGCAAAACCCGGTACGGGCAAGCGGGATTACAAGGTTCTCGCCGAGCGGCTGATGGCAGAAGCGGACGCGGCGCTTTACCGTGCGAAGAGCGCGGGGCGCAACCGCCTGGCCACCTCGCCGAACGTGGTGAGTTGATGGTCGGCCGCGTGTGTCGGGCCGGGACGGCAGTGATTCGGCTGGTTGACGCGCGCAGCGCGCTGTAGTTGAGTCGGCACCTCGGATAGCGCGAGGTGCGTCATGTTGTCCCTGATCGCCGCCGCCGTCTTCTTTCTTCTCATCCATTTTGGAGTTTCCGGTACGCGCCTGCGCGACTCGCTCGTCGCGCGCTTGGGCGCGAGGGCGTACCGGGGACTGTTCTCGCTCGCTTCCCTCGGTGGCATCGTCTGGATGGGCTTCGCTTACCGGAGGGCCCCGACCGTCGAGACCTGGGGGCTGCTGCTCGGCCTGCGTCCCGCGGCGCTCGTCGTGGTGTTGGTCGGCGTGCTGCTAGTGGTGATCGGGCTTGCCTCGCCCAATCCAACGAGCGTCGGCATGGAAGGCGCGATCGCAAAGGGCGCGGATGCGGTGCACGGCATCACCCGTATCACCCGTCATCCCTTCCTCTGGGGCGTTGGGCTTTGGGCACTCGCCCACCTGGTAGTGAACGGCGATCTCGCCTCGCTGATTCTCTTCGGTTCGTTGCTTCTCCTGTCGCTCGGCGGCAGCGCCTCCATAGACGCCAAGAAGCGCCGTCAGCTCGGGGAGCGCTGGCAGCAATTCGCCGCGAGCACCTCGAATGTCCCGTTCGGTGCGATCGCGACCGGCAGGAATGCGCTTAGGCCCGCCTTGGCCGAGATCGGGATCCTGCGCCCGCTGCTCGCGCTGCTGGTCTTCGTGGCGACCTTCTGGCTGCATGGACGCTTCATCGCGCCGCTGACCTGAGCCCGCGGGCACGCGTTAGTATTGCGGGCTGTGGCAAACGAACCGGGGCCCGGCCCCAACACAATTCGCACAACGAGGGGCGCGGTCTTCCTCAGCTACGCATCGGAGGATGCTCAGGCCGCTCATAGGATCTGCGCGGCGCTGCGAGATGCAGGGATCGAAGTCTGGTTCGACCAGAGCGAGCTGCGAGGCGGCGACGCGTGGGACGCCGCTATCCGCAAGCAGATCCGCTCCTGCGCGCTCTTCATTCCGATCATCTCGGCCAACGCGCACGCGCGCACCGAAGGCTATTTCCGGCTCGAATGGAAGCTGGCGGTCGATCGCTCCCACCTGCTGGCCCCCGACCAGCCCTTCATGGTGCCGGTCGCGATCGACCAGACGCCGCAGTCCGACGAGCGCCTGCCGGACCGCTTCCGCGAGCTGCAGTGGACGCGCCTGCCGGATGGGAATGCACCGCCCGAGTTCGTCGAGCGCGTGCGGCGGCTGCTGTCGCCCCAAGCCGGGTCGGCGGCACGGCTGCCCCCATCTGACGCTTTCGCTACGGCAGATGCGGCCCACAACCCACCGCACGCCGGTGCCGCGCGGCACCGGGCGACGCCGTCCACGCGATCGAAGACGACACTGTGGATCCCGGCGGCGGTGGCGGTCACAGTTGTCGCTGTCGTGGCTGTGGTCGCACTCTACAAGGTAGTTCTTTCCGGGCACTCGACTGCGGCCGCCGGTGCGTCGCAGGGCCTCGCCGCCGCGGCGGCCGCGACTGCCGAGAACTCGATCGCGGTGCTGCCGTTTGCCGACGAGAGTGAGAGGAAAGACCAGGCTTATTTCTCGGACGGGCTCTCGGACGAGCTGATCGACATGCTCGCCAAGATTCCGGGGCTGCGGGTTCCCGCGCGCACCTCGTCGTTCTACTTCAAGGGGCGGGCGGCGACATTGCCGGAGATCGGGCGGGTGCTCAAGGTCTCGAACGTGCTCGAGGGGAGCGTGCGCAAGTCGGGCTCCGCGTTGCGCGTCTCGGCCGAAGTGATCCGTATCGCGGACGACAAGCGCGTCTGGTCCGAGACCTACGATCGCACGCTTGACGACGTCTTCAAGGTGCAGGACGACATCGCGGGCTCGGTGGTGTCGGCGCTCAAGGTCTCGATGCTCGGCGAGCCGGGTGCGCGAACCGCTCCGACCAACAATACTGAAGCGTACGAGCAGTATCTGCGCGCGCGTGAGGCGATACGCAGTGGCCAGGACGCCGAGAGCCCGACAGTCCTGGGTGAGCTCAAGCAGGCCGTCACGCTCGATCCCTCGTTCGCGCAGGCCTGGGGGCTGATCGGCACGTACTACATGAATGCCTTCGCCGGTGCCGGGCAGGGAAGCTACGAGGAGGTGCGTCGGGATGCCCTGAGCGCCTTGCAGCGTTCGGTGGCGCTCAATCCGGACATCGCGGATACGCACGAAGAGCTGGCGCGGCTCTACTACATGTTGGACTGGGATTCGGCATCGGCCCGCACCGATCTCGACCGTGCGCTCGCCCTCGATCCGAAGAATACGCAAGTGCTGTGGCTCGTGGGCTATATCGACGACGCGGAGGGGCGGTTCGACGAGTCTCTCGCGACCCATTCCCGCATCCGCGATCTCGATCCGCTGTTCGTGGACAACTATCGTCAACTCGGCAACGCCTATTACCGCTCCGGCCGGCTTGCGGAAGGGGAGACGGAGCTGAGTGAGGCGATCAGGCGCTTTCCGACCGCCACCACCTTGCATTACCGGCTGGGACTCATATTGCTCGCCGAGAGGAAGCCCGAGGCTGCGCTCGCAGAATTCGCGGCCGAGCAGCAGTCGGATTTCCGCATGCTCGGCATGCCGCTCGCACTCGATCGGCTGGGCCGTAAGGAAGAGGCGGATAAAATCCTCGCGCAGGCGCTGACGACTGACAGCGTACTGAACGGGGCTCCCTACCAGGTGGCGATCGTGTACGCGAATCGCGGCGAGACGAATCGAGCGTTCGAATGGCTATCGCGCGGTCACCGGCTGCGCGATACCGGCATGCACTGGATGAAGTATGACCCGTTGCTCAAGCCGCTGAAGAACGACCCGCGCTTCAAAGCGCTCCTCGACGAAATGCACCAGAGCTGACGGACCGCTTTCAACGTCCGCGACCACGCAGCAGCGTGACGAAGAGCGGCGCACCGACCAGCGCCATGATCGCGCCGACGGGCAGCTGCCGCGGGCTCGCGACAGTGCGTGCCATGAGGTCGGCTCCCGCGAGCAGTATGCCGCCCGCGAGCGCCGCGGCCGGGGCGACGATCCGATGGTCGCTGGTGCGAAAGGCGAGCCGCACTGCGTGCGGCGTGATGAGTCCGACGAAACCGACCGTGCCCGCGCTCACCACGGCGATCGAGGTCAGTGTCGCACAGCCGACGAAGAGGGCCGTCCGCCACACATCGAGTGCGAGCCCCACGGTGCGCGCGCGCAGCTCGCCGGCGGCCAGCACATTGAGCGGTCGGGCGACGGCGGCGGCAATCGCCACAGCCAGCACCGCCGCGCCAGCGCTTACCCACGGATTGACGGCCCACTCGAGGTCGCCTGCGAGCCAGAACACCATGCCGCGTACGCGCGACGTATCGGCGAGAGCGAGCAGCACGCTCACCAGTGCGCCGCAGGCGCTCGCCAGTACTACGCCCGTGAGCAGTAGCTGCGGCGTGCCGCCGTTGCGCGCCAGCAGGTACACGATGCTGACCGCACCGAGTGCGCCCGCCATGGCAGCCGACTGCACGATGGTGGCCGCGGCGCCGGCGATCATGGCCAGCAGTGCCCCGACCGCTGCGCCTCCCGATACACCGAGCACATAAGGATCGGCGAGGGGATTGCGGAACAGGGCCTGTAGCAGCACGCCCGAAAGGGCGAGGAGGCTGCCCACGCCGAAAGCCGCCAGGACGCGCGGAAGCCGTACGCCGAGAAGCACGCTGCGCGTCGCCTCATCCCCCGTGCCGGCCAGCGCGGCGAGCGCACGGGAGGGGCTGATCCCGGAGCTGCCGATCAGCAGCGCCCCCAGGAATACCGCCGCCGCGAGCGCCAGCAGGATCAGCAGCCCGCGCGCTGCCGTGCCATAAGCGGTCTTTGATCCCGGCATGCGCACTCGTTCACACCCGAAGGCTGCGAGGGGCGCTAGCCTCGGCGAATTTGTGGCAAAACGCCATCTTGAGTTATGTCGGTGTTTTATGCCCCTTTGCCGGACTCACCCTGATCCTGCCCTGTGGCAGACTCCGGTCTCCCGCATGAGCGATGTCATCGACCGGAACGGGTTTCGTGCCAACGTGGGCGTCGTGCTGCTGCACGACGGGCAGGTGTTCTTCGCCCGTCGCACCGGGGGGCGCGGCTGGCAATTCCCGCAGGGAGGGGTGCGCGCCGGTGAGTCCCTGGAAGAGGCGCTCTATCGCGAGCTCGGGGAGGAGATCGGTGTCGACTCGGCAGCGGTGGACCTTCTCGGGCAGACGAGTCGCTGGCTGCGCTATCGGCTGCCGGCCCGCTACGTGCGGCGCAACCAGCACCCCTTATGCATCGGCCAGAAACAGCGCTGGTTCCTGCTGCGCCTCCGCGACGACAAGATTGCGTTCGATTTCGAGCGTACCAGCGATCCGGAGTTCGACCAGTGGCGCTGGGTTTCCTATTGGGAGCCGGTGAGGGAAGTCATCTACTTCAAGCGCCGCGTGTACGCGCGCGCACTCGCCGAGCTTGCACCCCTCGCGTTTCCCGGCGGCGCTCAGCCGCCTTTGCCGGCCTGGTGGGAGCGAGTCACCACGCAGGCGGGTCGCGAGGCGTCCGCGTCCGCGGACTGAAGGTTTCACCCGTTGCGCCCGCTCGCCGCCATGCTCGGAAGGGCTACGACGCGCGCGACGACCGAGGGGTCGCCGCTCGTCGTGCGCCGACGTGCCCCGGCGCTGCGCAGCGCGCTCTTCATCGCGACGCTCCTCATCGGCCTGTTCGCTTTCTACGTCGTCTACGAGCTCGGCCGCTACAACGCGGGCTACGACCGCCAGCTCGTCGCGCAGCAGCGCACCGAGCTCGAAGTACGGATCGAGCAGCTCGAGAAAGGGAACCGCGGGCTCCGCACCCAGCTCGCCGAGACCGATACGATTCGTCTCGGCCGCGCGCGCGAGCAGTCCGAAGTGGCGCGCTCGATGGGTGACCTGCAGGCCCAGGTCGCGCGGCAGTCGCAGGAGCTTGCCTTCTACCGCGGCGTTGTCGCGCAAGGTGCGGTTGCGCTCGGCATCAGGATCGAGCAGCTGCGAATCACCCCCGGGCCGCGTCCTGCGACGTTCATGCTGCACATGTCGCTGGTGCGCTCGGGTCGCCCCGACAGCGACGCTACCGGGGTCGTGCATCTCTCACTCGACGGCGCGGTGGACGGGACCGCCCGGACACTCGACCTCGGCTCGCTCACCAGCAGCCGAGTGCGCGAGCTGCGCTACAACTTCCGTTATCTCGAGAGCTTCGACCAGGAGCTCAGCGTGCCGCTCGCCTTCAAGCCCGAGAAGCTCGCCGTGGAGGTGCAACCGAGCCGCCACGAGCTCGCACCGCTATCGCAGACGTTTCTGTGGACGATCGAGGCCGCTCCATGAGGGAGACCTTCGGCCGTTATCTCTCTGATCGACACTCACCGCTGCCCCGACAGTGACCGGAGCCGACGTATGTTCAGCCGCGATTCGCGTCCACGCATCGACACGCTGATTGCCAGGGAGACACGCGTTGCCGGCGGCGTCGAGTTCCAGGGTGGCCTGCACCTCGATGGACGCATTGCCGGCGACGTCCGTGCGCTGCACGCCGCAGCGCGTGCCGCCACTCTCTCGGTCAGCGAGACGGGGGTCATCGAAGGGGCCGTCGAGGTGCCTGATGTCGAGCTTCGCGGTACCGTCAGAGGCGACATCCGTGCGAGCACGCGGCTGGTACTCGGTGCCACAGCGCGGGTCGAAGGAAATGTTTATTACGGGGTCATTGAAATGACTCTCGGCGCCCAGATTATGGGCAAGCTGGTTCGGCTTTCGCCGCCGGCTCCAGCCGCGGATGCGAGCCTGGATCAGGCGGTATGAAAGCGTCCTTTGACCTGGGTGCACGCGCCTTCTAGACTGGTTGCAGTATGGAAACGATCACTATCCCCGAAGCGCTGCAGGAGGCACCTGCGCTGCTCTTCACCGATGCCGCGGCCCGCAAGGTCAGTGATCTCATTAGGGGCGAGGGCAATCCGAAGCTCATGCTGCGCGTCTTCGTGCAGGGGGGCGGTTGCTCGGGGCTCCAATACGGCTTCGAGTTCGATGAAGAGATTCAGGACGGCGACACCTGCATCGAGAACCTCGGCGTCAAGCTGCTCATCGACCCGATGAGCGTGCAGTACCTCACCGGGGCGGAGATCGATTACCGCGAGGGCCTCGAAGGCGCGCAGTTCGTGATTCGCAACCCGAACGCCGCGACCACCTGCGGTTGCGGTTCATCCTTCTCCGCCTAGACCGCGGACCTGGCTGCGTGCCCACTGTAGCCGGCGCCCGGACTTCAGAACTCAAGCAATCTCCCCGCTCAGCCCCGCGGCCCGTCCCGGACGTGCTCGCCGCGGTGGACTTAGGGTCCAACAGCTTCCACATGGTGGTCGCGCGCTATTCGCACGGCCAGCTCGTGATCATCGATCGGCTGCGCGAGATGGTGCGCCTCGCAGCGGGCGTCGCCGAGAACGGCCGCATCGACAAGGACGTAGCGGCGCGGGCACTCGCTTGTCTGCAGCGTTTCGGCCAGAGACTGCGCGACATGAACGCCAACAGCGTGCGCGTGGTCGGCACCAACGCACTGCGCCTCGCGCACAAGAAACAGGCGTTCCTCGAACGGGCGCGCGAGGCGCTCGGTCATCCGATCGAGATCATCGCCGGCATGGAAGAAGCACGTCTCATCTACTGCGGCGTCGCCCACACGATGCCCCCGGAGTCCGGCAAGCGACTGGTAGTGGACATCGGCGGCGGCAGCACCGAGCTGATCGTCGGCGAGGCGCTGACACCGCTCGAGCTCGAGAGCCTGCAGATGGGCTGCGTCTCGATCAGCGAGCGCTACTTTCGCGATGGCAAGATCTCGTCGAAGCGCTTCGAGCGCGCGCGCCTCGCCGCGCGTCTCGAGCTCGAGCCGGTGCAGGAGGCATTTCGCCGGCGCGGCTGGGACACTACGGTGGGAAGCTCAGGCACCGTACGCGCGATCGGTGAAACGATCCGCGCGCTCGATCCGCAGTCGGTGGCCACCATCACGCCGGCCGGTATCACCCGCGCGGTGGAGTACTGCGTCGAAGCCGGGCACACGCGTGAGCTGAAGATCGAGCCCATCACCGAAGATCGCCGCCCGGTCTTTCCCGGCGGCCTCGCAATCCTCGCCGAGGTCTTCGCGCAGCTCGAAATCAAGGAAATGGCGATGGCCGAAGGGGCGATGCGCGAGGGTCTGCTCTACGACATGCTCGGACGCTTCCGCCGCGAGGACGCGCGCGAGCGTACCGTGCGCGCGATGCAGCAGCGCTATCACGTCGATGGGAGCCAAGCCGAGCGCGTCGAGGCCACCGTGGCTGACTTCCTCGAGCAGGCACGCGAGGCATGGAGGCTCGAGGACCCGCTTGCGCATCTCGCGTTGAAGTGGGCGGCGCGACTGCACGAGATCGGGCTCGACGTCTCGCACAGTGGCTATCATCGTCACGGGGCCTATCTTCTCGAGAACGCCGACATGCCGGGTTTCCCGCGCGAGGAACAGCGACTGCTCGCGCGCCTGGTTGGCGCTCACCGTCGCAAGCTCTCGCTCGAGGGTCTCGAGGAGCTCGTGCCCCCCTGGGACCGCGGCGCTATGCATCTCATCGCGCTGTTGCGCCTCGCCGTGCTGCTGCACCGGGGACGAAGCCCCACGGCGTTGCCGCACATCGACCTCACTGCGACCGCGCGCTCGCTGGAGGTGCGTTTTCCGGGCCGCTGGCTCAAGGACCATCCCCTGACCGCGGCGGACCTGCAGCAGGAAATCGATTACCTGCGTGCGGTCGGCTTCAGGCTGCGCGTTTTCAGCCACGCGAGAGCCTGAGGTGGCGTCGCGGCCTACACTACGACGGCGGGACCGGCTGCGTAGGCCAGCAGCAGCTCCGACTGCGCGCTGAAGGGACGCTCCCGGTTGGCGCGGCTGATGCGCTCGTAGGAACCATCGGGCTTCAGAGCCCAGGCTTGGCAGTTGTCCTTGAGGCAGAAGTCCAGGTCGCGCAGGATTCGCTCGGCGTGTTCCTGGCGGCGGACCGGGAAAGCGACCTCCACGCGGCGGAAGAAATTGCGCTCCATCCAATCGGCGCTCGCACAAATCATGTCCGGGTTGCCGCCGTTCTCGAAGTAGAAGACCCGTGAATGTTCGAGGAAGCGACCGACGATCGAGCGGACTTCGATGTTCTCGGATACACCGGGAACCCCCGGACGCAGCGCACACACTCCCCGCACGATGAGATCGACGCGTACCCCGGCGCAGGATGCGCGGTAGAGCGCCTCGATCGCCTGCGGATCGACCAGCGCATTCATCTTGGCGATCACGCGCGCCGGACGCTTGGCGCGCGCGTGCTCGCCTTCGCGGGCGAGCTTTTGTAGCACCATCTCGTGCATGCCGAACGGCGACTGCGTGAGCCGGTTGAGCTTCGGTGTCTGGGTGAGGCTCGTGAGCTGCAGAAACAGCTCATGCACGTCCTGGCCGATTTCGTCGTCGCAGGTGAAGAGCCCGTAGTCCGTGTACTGCCGCGCGGTGCGCGGGTGGTAGTTGCCAGTGCCCAGGTGGCAATAGCGACGGATGCCGCTCGCCTCGCGCCGCACGACGAGCGCGAGCTTGGCGTGCGTCTTGTAGCCGACCACGCCGTACATGACGTGGGCGCCCGCTTCCTGCAGGCGGTTGGAGAGCTCGATGTTCGCCTCTTCGTCGAAGCGTGCCCGAAGCTCGACGATCACCGTCACGTCCTTGCCGGCATTGGCGGCGGCGACCAGCGCATCGACCAGCGGTGAGTCGTGCCCGGCGCGGTATAGCGTCATCTTGATGGCGAGCACCTGCGGATCGGCGGCCGCCTGGCGCAGGAAATCCATCACCGGCGCGAAGCTCTGATAGGGATGGTGCAGCAGCACGTCCTTCTGGCGGATGCAGGCGAAGAGATCGGAGCCACCCACCAGCCGCTTGGGTATCCCCGGCGTGAAGATCGGGTATTTGAGATCCGGCCGCTGCACGAGGTCATACACGGCCGAGAGGCGGTTGAGGTTCACGGGGCCAGCGACTGAGTAGGTGTCGAGCCCGTTGGAGGCGAATTGCGCCTGCAGGAACTTCACCAAGTCCTCGGGGCAGTCGTTGGAGGTCTCGAGCCGCACCGCCACGCCGTAGCGACGATGCGCGAGCTCACCCTCGAGGGCGCGTCGCAGATCGTCGATCTCCTCGTCATCGACGAAGAGGTCGCTGTTGCGTGTGACGCGGAACTGATAGCAGCCGATCACCTTGATACCGGTGAACAGCTTGTGGACGAAGGCCTGCATGATCGTCGAGAGCAGGACGCAGGCACGGGTCGCGCCCGAGCCGGGCAGGGGCACCACGCGCGGCAGCGAGCGCGGCGCCTGCACGATGGCGAGTGTGCTGTCGCGGTCGAAGGCGTCCTTACCTTCGAGTCGCACGATGAAATTCAGACTCTTGTTCTGGATGCGCGGGAAGGGCCGCGCCGGATCGAGACCGAGCGGCGACAGGACCGGCTCGATCTCGCGCTCGAAGTATTGCTCGAGCCATTCGCTGGCTTCGGCACTCCACTCCGCGCGGCCGAGGAGCGGCACGCCCTCGGAGGCGAGGGCCGGAAGCAGCAGCTCGTTGAGGCAGCGGTACTGCTCCGCAACCAGTTGCGTGGCACGGTCGTGGATCGCCGCGAGCTGCTCGGGGATCGACATGCCGTCGGCCGCGAGCTGGCCGCCGCCGAGCTCCTGCAACTGCTTGAGTCCGGCGACGCGGATCTCGAAGAACTCATCGAGGTTGCTGCAGGAAATGCACAGGAATCGCAGCCGCTCGAGCAGCGGCACGCTCTCGTCGAACGCCTGGTCGAGCACCCGCTGGTTGAACTCGAGGAACGAGAGCTCGCGGTTGATGTAGTGCTGCGGACTTTTTAAGTCGGGGGCGTCCATCTTGCTTTAATCTCACGCCGCGCTGCCGATGCGGTCACGCCGGCGCGGCTGAACCTGGAAGAATACCAGCGTCGCACGACAATGAGGTGACGGCGACTTCTGCGCCCCCCGGCCCGGGACAGGCTGTGCGGAGGGGTCAGCGCGAGACCAGCATCGTGCCCTGCGGCGCATCGAGCGTCGCAAGCAGCGCTGCCGAGCGGGCGAGGAAGTCCTCGTGCCAGCGCGAGTCGATCGGCTCTGCTCCCGGGAGAACCACAGTCTGGGGGTTCTTGAAGACCCCGTTCACCCGGTACTCGTAGTGCAGATGCGGCCCGGTCGCGAGCCCGGTCATGCCGACATAAGCGATGACCTGACCCTGGTTCACGTGTGCACCGGCATGGGTGCCGGACGCAAAGCGCGAGAGATGTCCGTAGACCGTGACCACGCTGCGCGAGTGCTCGATCTGGACCACGTTGCCATAGCCGCCCATGACACCCGCAAAAAGAACACGACCATCACCCGCGGCGTGGACCGGCGTACCAATCGGAGCCGCGTAGTCGATACCTTTGTGCGCACGGATGCGATTCAGGATCGGGTGCATGCGTGCAGAGTTGAAGCGCGAGCTGATGCGCGTGAATTCGACGGGCGCGCGCAGGAAGGCCTTTTGTACGCTGCGTCCATCGGGGCTGTAGTAGTGCGTGCCGCCAGCCGGGTCGGTGTAGCGCACCGCGCGAAACTGCCGACCGTTGTTCACGAACTCGGCCGCCTCGATCGGTCCGTCGTGCAGGTAGGTGCCGTCGCGCCAGATCTCGTCGTAGGTCACCACGAACGAGTCGCCGGGCCGCACGTCGAGCACGAAGTCGACGTCCCAGCCGAACAGGTCGGCCAGCTCCACGGCGATCTGGTCATGTGCGCCCTGGGACTCGACCGCCTCGAACAGCGAGCTCGCGATGATCCCGTGGACCGTGCGGCGCCGCGTCTCGAGTGGGTTCTGCAGTACGTTGGCCTTGAGGCTGCCCCCGTCGCGCGAGACTTTGAGCGTCTGGCTCTCGTTCAGGCGGCGCTCGAGTCCGAAAAGCTCGCTGTCTTTGTGAGTGAAGCGCAGCGACTCACCCGGACGGAGCGTATCGAGCGTCCCGCGGATACCTGGCAGGGTCCGAAGCGAGGCGAGGTCGGAGAGGTTGAGTTTGAGACGACGGAAGATCCGGTCGAGGGTGTCGTTGCGGCTGACGATGACATCGATCGTCGAGAGCGCGAGCGCCGCATCCGCGAGCGACGGGGCGGCGGCCAGCGTCACTCCAGAGCGACTCTCAGCGGCGGCAACCCCGGATGCGGCGCCTCCCGGTGAAAGCGCGCCGGAGGAAGCCCCGTCAGACGAAACCGTGCCGGAGGCGGTGAGCGCGGGTACGGACGATGCCGGGACTGCAGCAGATGAGGGTCGGGAGTCGGATGCAGCGGCGTGCGACGCCGGGGCTCCTGTCGCAAAACCTTGCGTTGCCGGGCCTGGTGTCGCGGTGCCATGAAACAGCGTCCCGGCAACCACGGCGCAGGCGCCCAACTGAAGCCAGAAGGCGAGCGACCCCATACGCCGCAGTGCCGTGGCGCAGGCGACCACTCCCTCTTTGAAGTTGAATCTCATCGACAAGGCTTGTTCGCTGTGTTCTAAGGGGCAACCGTACCGGGCCGCGACCGTGGGGTCAATCTATGTTAAGTAGGCGTTAAGTAAAGAAATCGTGGACCAGAGGACTCACTGCACCCTATCGGCAGGAGTTCGGCCGACTTCAGGACGCTCTTCACGGGAATGACAATGAATCTCGAGGAACAGATCGCGGAGCTCGAGCGTGGCGCCCACGAGGTGCTCACGCGCGCCGATCTCGAGAAGAAACTGAAGCGTGGCCATCCGCTGCGCGTGAAGGCGGGCTTCGACCCAACCGCTCCGGATCTGCATCTCGGGCACACGGTGCTCCTCAACAAGATGCGTCAGTTTCAGCAGCTCGGACATGAGGTGACCTTCCTTATCGGTGACTTCACCGGTCTCATCGGTGATCCCACCGGTCGCAATGCAACCCGGCCGCCGCTGACAGTGGAAGAGATCCAGGCGAACGCCAATACGTACAGAGCGCAGGTCTTCAAGATTCTTGACGCCGAGCACACTCGCGTCGATTTCAACTCTCGCTGGCTCTCGAAGCTCACCGCCACCGACATGGTGAAGCTGACTGCCCGCTACACCGTTGCCCGTATGCTCGAGCGCGATGACTTCGCCAAGCGCTACAAATCAGGCCAGCCGATCTCGATCCACGAGTTTCTCTATCCCCTCGCGCAAGGGTACGACTCGGTGGCGATGCGCGCGGACGTCGAGCTCGGCGGCACCGACCAGAAATTCAACCTGCTCGTGGGCCGCACGCTGCAGGAGGCCTACGCTCAGGAGGCGCAGGTCGTGCTGACTACCCCGCTGTTGGAAGGCACGGACGGGGTGAACAAGATGTCGAAGTCACTCGGCAACTACATCGGGATCACCGAGGACGCCGACGGCATGTTCGGCAAGCTGATGTCGATCTCGGATGAGCTGATGTGGCGCTACTTCGAACTGCTGTCGTTCCGGGCGTTGAAAGAGATCGCGGGACTCAGGCGCGAAGCCGCGAACGGACGTAATCCCCGCGACATCAAGTTCGAGCTCGCACACGAGATCGTGGCGCGCTTTCACGACGAGACTGCTGCCGCCCGCGCGCAGCGCAATTTCACCGCGAGGGTGCGCGAGAAAGCGGTGCCGGACGACCTGCCGCTTAAGCTCGTACCCGTCGATGGCGCCGGAATACGGCTAGCGAACCTGTTGAAGGACGTGGGGCTCGCCGCAAGCACCTCTGAAGCGAACCGCAAGATCGATGAGGGAGCGGTGCGGATCGATGGCGCGCGGGTCGCCGATCGCGGCGTCACTCTCAAGCCGGGTGCAGAGCACGTCCTCCAGGTCGGAAACCGCCGCTTTGCCAAGGTAAAGCTCGAGCTCAAGGGCTAAGCAAGCGGCTGGTTTGAGGGGAGCCGGGTGGCTGCGGCGGCAGCCGCGGTTGGAGTGGCCGACCCGGCTAAGGCGGCGGCCGGGGGCTCTTGGCGTACCTGGCGGATGCAAAGGTGCAAAGGTGCTCGCTTTCGGCGGTGACTCCTTTTTATCCCAACCGGCGACCCCACCTGGGATGTTCGGACAGGGAGCGACCCCACCTCGGACAGGCGTTTACCCTTTGGAGCCCTAGGGGCCGAGCAGACCGGCCCGGGGCAGGGAGTCGCAGGCAGCATTCAGCCTGCGGCCTTAAGCTGCAGCCCGAGCCCGAAGTCGGGTCCGCCCGGCTGCCGGATTCAGGGCGACCAGCCCGCGGCAACGGGCTGGAAAGGCCCTGCCTGCAGCCTCTGTGACAGTGCGTTGACAAGCCTTCAATGGGGGCTATACTGCGCGCCCCCACGCAGCCTCGGCCGCGAAACGGTCCGGGGCCGTAAGTTCGTGGGTGCTTGCTTGATTTGAGGGGGTGTAGCTCAGGCTACGCTGCCCGCTCTTTTCCCGCAGCCTCAGCGCTTTCGGGTGCTCTTTAAAAGTTTGGCAGGTAATTTGTGTGGGGACTCGCGTCTCATTGCCTTTGGCGAGAAGACCGAGTGACCAAAATGTCCAGCAGTAGTTGGGCCATTTTGGATTTGCTCTTTGATTGTTGATTCTCGAAATCTTCAAGTGAAGAGTTTGATCCTGGCTCAGATTGAACGCTGGCGGCGTGCCTAACACATGCAAGTCGAGCGGTAACAGGTGTAGCAATACATGCTGACGAGCGGCGAACGGGTGAGTAATGCTTCGGAATCTGCCCAATGGTGGGGAATAACCAGCCGAAAGGTTGGCTAATACCGCATAAGTCCTACGGGAGAAAGCGGGGGATCGTAAGACCTCGCGCCGATGGATGAGCCGAAGCCGGATTAGCTAGTTGGTAGGGTAACGGCCTACCAAGGCGACGATCCGTAGCTGGTCTGAGAGGACGACCAGCCACACTGGGACTGAGACACGGCCCA
>Ga0307476_10000208_pt1 | contig 56237 bp, 49 predicted proteins | sample atmos_gasesECM2C_2_FD_203314 | JGI IMG/M metagenome (GOLD analysis project Ga0307476, IMG submission 203314) | Hardwood forest soil microbial communities from Morgan-Monroe State Forest, Indiana, United States - atmos_gasesECM2C_05 | ecosystem: Environmental > Terrestrial > Soil > Temperate... | reverse complement strand
ACCAGGCGGTCCAGCGTGGCCTTGGTAGCCTGGTCGAGCGAGACTGCGGGAGCGATTCTCGACATGCACCAACAACTCTAGCCGAAAACCACAATAATGTAAATAACTATCTGGACGATGTACTAGCGCAACCAGTGCAAATATGATTGCGACGCCTAGAACCAGCGGATCGAGGGGAGCAACCCCATAGATCTCGTTCTGAACAATTGAGCGCAATGAGATCGAACTAACGATACCTAATATCAATCCAGTCCCAACCAAGGCGAGTCCTTCTCGCAACACTAGCTTGACGATCCCAGAATGTGTGCTGCCCAACGCAACTCGAATCCCGATTTCCTTCCGCCGTTGCACTACTAAATAAGCAAACGGCTGACACGACACTCTGCACCAACGAGGGTGTCTTCACGGCCTCAAAGGTTTATTCCCTGCTACAGCTATATTTCTTCTCTGCGAAAGGAGCGACAGATCCCACCCTTGGCGTCTCGTACAAAAGCTATCTCGGGACGGTCCTGATCACCGACGACCGCCGGCAGTTCGGGATAGATTCGGTGAGACTTTCCATCCCACATTCATCCCATGGAGTATTACGGACCATGACTGAAAGGATTGCAAACATTGACTTTTGGTCGGATCAAAACGGAAGGTAAGTGCCTTATTTTTCAGTGCTTTACGTGATTAGCAACCGCCGCATTCGGCCACTCTGCCACCTCTCCGGCGTGCGGAACAACAGTTTACCACGGTTGAGGTGAGGGCCCTTACCGACCCTCAGCTGCATATTTACGTGCCTCTTGCCTGAGTGTACTCACTTCATTGAACCTGCCTCCATCTTCATCGCAGAGCGCGAAAGACGCGGGGTACCTCGGACTGCGGCGAGGAGGGAGGAGCTCTGGCCAAGCGAACGGCAGATGCAAGTCGTGAACCGAGTTTTGACACTAGAGGGGGCCACATTTCCCTCGTCCTGTGTCTTCGTGCGGCACAATTGACAAAAAGGGTTCAGTTCTCTACTGTTTTGCCTTTCAAGTAAACGATTACCGGCAGCGCAGACGCCCACGGCAGCAGAAACAGGAGTGGACCGATGGCCATTGTCGCAGGAGTCGATTTCGGAACGCTGAGCGTTCGCGTCTCTTTAGTGGATAGCGACCGCGGACTGATTGGCTCTGCCATCTCCGAATACCCTTTGCACCGAAAACGCGAGGATCCAGACTATGCCACGCAATCGCACGAAGACCACATGCGTGCGCTGGCATCGGCGACTCGGCAAGCGGTAAAGCAAGCCGGCATTTCAGGGGAGCAGGTCGAGGCCATTGCTCTGGACACCACGGGATCCAGCGTGATTCCGGTGGCCGCCGACCTCACACCGCTCGACAACTACTACCTCTGGTGCGATCACCGCTCCAAACAGGAAGCTGCCGAAATTACCGAACTCGCACACCGCGAGAAACTGGAGGCCATCGAGTGGTGCGGGGGCGTGTACTCCTCCGAGTGGGGATTCGCCAAGTTGCTGCACTGGCTGAGGCACAATCCCGACAAGCGCGTGAAGTTCGCGAGCGCCTTCGAGCACTGTGACATGGTCGTGGCCACGCTGTGCGGAGTTACAGACCCAAAGAAAGTTAAGCGAAGTGTTTGTGCGATGGGCCACAAATGGATGTGGAACGCTGCCCTGGGCGGGCTGCCCCCGGAAAGCTTTCTGGTGAAAGTTGATCCGCTGCTGGCTGGCGTTCGCGCCAAGCTGGACGGACAATATGCGACCTCCGACAAGATTGCAGGAATGCTGGCGCCGCAGTGGGCGGAGAAGCTTGGCTTGCGCGCCGGCATTCCCATCCCAGTAGGAGCGTTTGATGCGCACTGGGACGCCATAGGCGCCGGAGCCAGAGAAGGCGACGTGGTCAACGTGGTCGGCACCTCAACTTGCATTATTGCGTATGCAAAACAGGCGGAGTTAATTCCGGGTGTCTGCGGCGTGGTAAAAGGCAGCGTGCACCCGCAATACACGGGCGTGGAAGCCGGTCTCTCGGCGACGGGCGACATTTTCAGCGCCATTGCACAGCGGGCGAATACCACCGTCGCTGAACTGAGTAAGGGCTTGGACGATTATCGCGCCGGGCAGACTGGATTGCTGCGCATGACCTGGGACAATGGCGACCGAACCGTGCTCGTCAATCCCAATCTCGGCGGGATCACGCTGGGATGGAATCTGCAGCACACCGCCCCGGACGAACTGTTCGCGGCCATCGAGGGAACTGCATTTCACACCCGGGTGATTCTCGATCGCATGAGCGAATACGGTGCGCCGACGCTGCGCGTCATCAACGGCGGCGGCATTCCGCAGAATAATGCCGTGCTGAACCAGGTGTACGCGAATGTGCTGGGAAGACCGGTGCTCGTGCCGGGCAGCAAAGTGACCGGGATTGGCTCCGCTATTTTTGCATTTCTCGCGGCGGGCACGTTCAAAACGATCGCCGAGACACAAGACCGGATCTGTTCGTCATTTAAAGTCTACGAACCCGAGAAGCCTGCCCAGCGAGTGTATGCCGATCTTTATGAGCACTATCGTCGACTCTATTTCGCTTTCGGCGAACCGGGAAACAGTGATTTTGGAAAAGTATTACCCGCTTTGATCCAGATCGCAAAGGCGGCCATGAAATCCTGATTTCCCGATGTTGTGAGCAACTGCAATTTGGACTCGCAGTCCTCGCAAGATCACGGAGGAGAGTGCAACATGTCTTCCGACACCAGACGAGAGTTCCTGCAGAAAGCTGCCAGCGTTGGAGTTGCCTGCTCCGCCAACCTGCTCGGGAACCGTTTCGCATTCGGTCGAACCGCGCAAGACGCCCCCGCCGACTCTGCCCCAGTCGCGCGGATCTACGTCGATTCCCGGCGGACGATCGCTCCCCTAGATCGAAACTTATTTGGATCATTCCTTGAGCACCTCGGTCGCGCTATCTATGAGGGCATTTACGACCCGGGCTCATCCTTGTCGGACGCGAACGGATTCCGCAGGGACGTGGCGGAACAAGTGCGCAATCTCGGGGTTCCGATCATCCGCTATCCGGGCGGCAACTTTGTTTCGGGCTACAACTGGATGGATGGGGTCGGACCGAAGAAAGATCGTCCACGCGTGCTCGACAAGGCGTGGAATACGCTCGAAACCAACCAGTTTGGCACCAACGAATTCATGGCGTGGTGCAAGCTTGCCGGGACAAAGCCCCTGATGGGGCTGAACCTGGGGACAGGCACAGCAGAGAAGACGGCGGCACTGGTGGAATATTGCAACCTCGAGAAAGGCACCAAGTGGAGCGACCTGCGGCGCAGCCACGGTGTTGAACAACCCCACAAGGTGGAGCACTGGTGCCTGGGCAACGAGATGGACGGGCCTTGGCAAATCGGGCACATGACGGCCACCGAATACGGCATGAAGGCGCAGGATGCGGCGCGCCAGATGCGTGCCGTAGATCCGTCCTTGAAGTTGATTGCTTGTGGATCCAGTGGTCCCTTCATGCCCACTTATCTGGAATGGGACCGCGAAGTGTTGGAGCAGTGTTATGAGTACGTCGATGGCCTGTCTTTACATCGCTATCTCGGCAACACCCCCGAAGAAACCGGCGGCGACAGCGCCAAGTTTGTGGCCATGAACCTGAGCATGGAGAAACAGATCGCCGAGACGCTCGCAGTGTGCGATCTGGTGCGGGGACACAAGCGGTCACCGAAAAAACTGTGGCTGTCATTCGACGAGTGGAACGTGTGGTATCGACAACGCGATGGCGATGCGGTGAATGGACACGAGCACGAAGCCCCTCATCTGCTGGAAGAAGTCTACAACCTCGAAGATGCCCTGCTGGTCGGCGGAATCGTCAACAGCCTCATGCGCCACGCGGACCGGATCAAGATCGCATGCCTGGCGCAACTGGTGAATGTAATCGCTCCGCTGATGACCAATGCGAAGGGCGTGTTGCGCCAGACGATCTATTATCCCTACGGCTGGGCATTGCAATGGGCGCACGGCAGCGTGCTTAGTATGGTGGTGGAGTCGCCCACCTACGACGTTTCCGAGTTGGGGAAGGTCCCCTATCTCGATGTGGCCGGAACTCTGAGCCCGGAGGAAGGCAAAGTGTCACTGTTCATCCTCAATCGCGATCTAACCAAGGCGCAGCCAGTCGAAGTCAATTGGCAGGACAAGGCGCCGCGAAAGGTGCTGAACTCGACCATCCTGACCGGCAGTGATTTGAAAGCATTCAACAGCTTTGACGCTCCCCAGCGTGTAACTCCGCAGGCATTCGACAAACCCAGCACTGCCGGAGGGCGCACTAAGTTCGAGGTGCCGGCCCGCTCTTACACGGTCATTCAGTGGGCCCCATGATGCGGTGAGGCGTGATTGATTTGTGTGGCGGCGTAAGCCGCGCGGCCAGCACAGGCTCTAGGGCCGAACTGGTTTTTTCCCCACAGAATTCTTGCCGGGCACCAGAAGGGTCGACTCGCGCAGCACAAGGTGCGTTTTCAGGATGTACTCCGTTCCTGTAGGCGATGGGGTTTCGCGTTGCACCTCCGTGAGCAGGGCATCGAAGGCTAAACGGGCCAGCTCCGCTTGCGACATCTGCACTGTGGTCAGCGCGGGCAAGACAAATTGGGCGAGTCGAATATCGTCGAAGCCGATCACCGATAGATCCAAGGGAATCAGGATTCCTTCTTCATAGGCTTTTCTCATCACCCCGATCGCGGTCATGTCGTTCGAGCACAGTACGGCCGTCGGACGCGTGGGCCCGTCCAGGAGCTTGCCCAAGGCAACGATTCCGCCCTCGATGGTATGCGTTCCTTCCACGATCAAAGCGGGATCGACCTCCAGCCCGATTTCTGCCATCGAACTGAGAAACGCCTGCCGGCGGGCCTGGGCCGACTTCAATTGCAGCGGGCCGGAGATGAAGGCGATCTGCTGGTGCCGGAGTGCCGCCAGATGCTGCACCGCCTGCCGGATCCCGTGCTGGTAGTCGATGCGAATGTTGCTGACCCGGGGACGCTCCGGTCCCACGTCGACGAAGACCAGCGGCAATTTGCGTAATTTCAAATCCTCGAGTAAACCCTCTTCCATGCCGAAGGTCAGGATCGCGACGCCCTCGACCCGGCGTTCGATCATTCGCCGGACCGCGGCCTCCATGCGTGTGGGATCATTGCCGGTCGAAGTCAGCAGAATCTCGTAGTGATGCTGCACCGCGATCCGCTCGAACACCTGAACGATCTCGGGAAAGAAGGGATTGGTGATTTCGGAAATGATCAGCCCGAAAATCCGGCTGCGGCCGGAAACCAGCGCGCGCGCCTGGGTGTTGGGATAGTAGCCGAGTTCATCGATGACGCTCCAGACCCGCTTGGCGAGCTGCGGGTTGACCGTGGGAATCCGATTGATGGTGCGCGACACGGTCGCGGTGGAAACTCGTGCACGCTTGGCAATTTCCCGGATGTCCATGAGTGAAGTCGAGCGGTCTGCAAGGTGCGGGCAAAGTGATGATACCAAACGAGCAATCGCTCACCCAGGTGCACCTCGGATTACGATACACAGGCTTCGTTCTATGGCGTGAAGAAAGCTTGCGAGCCGGTGTACGTGCACCTGGATCTGTCGAACTACAGCGTTGCGGTCGACAACACGACAAATGCTCCTCTCAATGGTCTGTCGGTCAGCGCGAGAATTTATTCGCTGGATGACAAGCTGCTCCAACGTGAAGAGCGCAGGGACGCAGTCGCCGATGCTGTCACCGAAGGATACAAGCTGGACCTTGCGCCGCTGTTAACGTCGAACGGGATTCTGTTTGTAAAATTGTTTCGCTGCTGCCGGGGGAGAGCGGGGGAGAGCCGGGAAATCAAAATCGAGTATCCTATGAAGTCTGGAAACGGTGAGGCGCAGTTGGCCATTCGGGGGTGGAATCTTTCGAGCCAGATTGTGCAAGTTGCGTCATCTGGGTCTTAGAGCGGACGAACGAGTTTGCTCCACATTGAGGTTCGGATCACAACACCTTCGACTCAATGTCCCGCTAGAATGTAGTGAACGATGGGACCGGTAGCGATAAAGAAAGGTCAGACGCGAGAGCGTGCACCCGCCTCTCGAGAGATGGGTACTCTGCGCTGTGACCATTGTGGTGAGGAATTTATCATCTTTCACGATCCTACATTTGTGAACAAGACGGCGGCTGAGCGTCAAGCCCATTGGCTGGAAAAAGTTCTGGCCGAGGAGCACGAACGCGAACGGAAGCACCCCGATCGAATCCAGTTGCCGGAATAGCCGACCAACCGCCCACGGTCTAGGCGGCAGGGTTCTTTTTCCAGGTAAGAAACATCAGGGCCCTTGCAGCTTGGGTTCTAGAGAGGTGCCCTCGCCCCGAGAGCGTTGGCGGCCGCTCTTCTGCTGGTACATCAGCGCGTCGGCCGAGGCTAACAGAGTTTCAAGATCGGAAGTCTTCGGATCACCTGCCGAAACGATCCCCGCACTGAACGAGAGACGATGGTTGCGGCCTGCCGCACTATTGCACGCGGCCAAATTCTGCTGAATGCGGCTCGTGATGCTGGCAATCTTGCTTTCCGCTGCCTCGGCAACAAAAATGGCAAACTCATCCCCTCCGAGACGGGCAACGATGTCCGACTCTCGAAAGCTTTCTCTTAACACATTTGCGGCGTCGACCAGGGCGCGGTTTCCTTCTTGGTGACCGAACGTGTCGTTGATTCGCTTCAAACCGTCAAGGTCGACGAAGGCTATTGAGAAAGGCTCTCCGGTTCGATTGGCCAGCTTCACGCGATGCTCGGCAAGCGCGAAAAATCCTTTGCGGTTGTACAGTCCAGTAAGATCGTCAACCAGAGAAAGGCTCTCCAAGAGCGCATTTGATTTCGCCAGTTCCTGCGCCTTTAGAGCTAGCTTCTCCTCCACGACCTTGCGTGCTGCAATATCCCGTTCGAGTTCCTCGTTGGCCCGTATGAGTTCGGCAGCCCTTTCTGCCACCAGCTCTTCCAGGCGGACTCGATATTCCTGCAGCTCTCTTTCGACGCGTTTGCGCTCAGTGATATCGCGGGAAATTCCCATCGTGCCAATAACGTTTCCTTTGCGATCCACCAACCGCAACTTGGTCGTAAGGACCCAAGTCTCGCGTCCATCGGTCCACGTTTCTTTCTCTTCTGCGTCAATGATGGGCAGACCGGTGCGGATGATGTCCTGTTCGTCAGCAAACGCCTGTTTCGCATGCTCTTCGCTGAACATATCAAAATCGGTTTTGTTGACCGCTTCAACCGGATCTCTTAGTCCAAATTTGACCGCGAGTGATCGGCTGATGCGCACAAAACGGCTCTTGCGGTCTTTGAAGTAGACCCCGTCGGGGATGTGCTCTAGAAACGCCCGGAGCAGATCCTCCTCTTCAACTCGTGGAATTAGCCTCTTTGGCACACACAGCCCTTGTACGCCATTGACGCCACGGCTAGTATTTCGTCGACCCTTCGCGAGATTGTAATCCCTTTAGAAGCCATGCGAAACGCTTTCCCGTAGTTTGCTAGCGTAAAAGCGATTGCATTCGTTGGCCCTGCGGCGAGCTGGTTTTAAGGTGACGGCCTTCCACGGGAAGGCTCGGAGCCAAGTCGGTATCTTCCGTCCTCTCGTTGAACCAGGCTTCTTGCCCGCCGAGTCGTCTCGGACGGACTCCCGGTCCTGAGACAAGCAGTCGGGCCTGGGGAATGCTTGGGGCAAGATGATCCCTACGCTCGGCTGGTCCTCGGACAGCGGCCTTCGCCTGTCCGAGCGTCGAACCCGCAGGGCCGAGTCCGCCCACAGAGGGCAGCATTTTTGGTCCATTGAAAATCTTGTTGCTCGCGTACCTCCGGTCCGGGCTGACGATCGTGCAATCATAGCGAGACCGGCCCATCTGAGTTAGAATTGCACCGCCACCCTCTTCGGAGATGCACGGGCATGTCGCGCCAGCGTCTGCTTTTGGTCTGGACTTTGGGCTCGCCACAGTGATCGAGAAATCGTCCCGCCAACTGCACTGTATTAATTGCTTTCTTCGCGTGTCTCGACCGCTTTAATTTTTGTTGTGTGTTGTGGCTGCGACTGACGAGGTTTCCGTGCAAGTGGCGACCGCAGGTTCGGAGCTGCACAGATGATCGGCAAATCACTCCGCTCGTATCGCATCGAGTCTAAGCTCGGGGCCGGTGGGATGGGTGTGGTCTACAAGGCGGTGGATTCGCGCCTTGGCCGAACTGCCGCGATCAAGATTCTGTCCGCGACGGCTCTCAACGCAGACCGAGAGCGCCGCTTCATCCAGGAAGCGAAGGCCGCCTCGTCGCTGAACCATCCCAACATCGTCACCATCTACGACGTCGATACCCAGGAGATCGATGGAAAGCCGGTGCAATACATCGCCATGGAGTACGTGGCGGGAGACACGCTCGATCACCTGATTGGCCGGAAGGGTCTTCGGGTTCGTGAGCTTTTGAAGTATGCCGTGCAGGTCGCGGACGCCCTGGCCGCCGCGCACGCCGCCGGGATTGTGCATCGTGACTTGAAGCCCGCGAACATAATCGTGACACCGCAGGGGACGGTCAAGATCCTTGATTTCGGCTTGGCCAAGTTGAGTGAACCAGGGGAAACAGATGCCTACGCCGAGACCTTGCATGGCGAGGGGTCGCCTCTTACGGAAGCGGGCACCATCCTGGGCACGGTTGCCTACATGTCGCCTGAGCAAGCCGACGGGAAGAAGGTCGACACGCGTTCCGACGTATTCTCTTTTGGCTCGGTGCTTTATGAAATGGCGACAGGGCAACGGGCGTTCGCGGGTGGGTCCAAGCTGTCGTCGCTCTCGGCGGTGCTCTACAAGGATCCGCAGCCGCCGTCTCAGACCATTCCGGAAATTCCGCCGGAACTGGATCGGATCATTGCGCGATGTCTTAAGAAAGATCCCGAGCGCCGCTGGCAAACCATGGCCGATGTTAAGGTGGCGCTGGAGGAGTTGCGCGACGAGACGGATTCCAGCAAGGTCGGCCTAGTAAGTCCAGCACTGGTTTCACGCAGTATCCCGCCAGCAAGGCGCTGGCTGATTGCTCGGTTAGTGACGGGAATTGTGCTCGGAGTTGCGCTGGGACTTGTGTCCGGCATTTCTTATGAGCAGAAGTTTTTCCGTCCCGAACCGCCGTCGTTCCAGCGCCTGACGTTTCGCCGCGGTGACGTTACCTCGGCGAAGTTCGCGCCTGGCGACAACGTTGTCTATTCTGCCGAGTGGGACGGCGCTCCATCAACTCTGTTTTCCGCGCAGCCAGGAAATCGGGAAGCGAGGCCGTTGCAACTGCCCAGCGCAAGAGTGCTCGCCATCTCGCAGAGCGGGGAGATGGCGATCCTGTTGGGCGGCGGAGACGTCGGTACCCTGGCGCGCGTGCCCTTTGGCGGGGGCGCGCCCAGAGAAATCCTAGAAGGAGTGAGTGGCGCGGACTGGGGTCCGGATGGGGAATCGCTGGCCGTGGTGCGAACGGTGGGCGGACGTTACCAGCTGGAATATCCCGTAGGAACGATGCTGTACGTCACCGAGAAGCGGCCGCCGTTGATGCCGCGCGTTTCAGCGGACGGCAAGCTGGTCGCTTTTTTTGATTTTGATGTTGAAGTCGGCGATTATGCGCTTTGCGTAGTCGGCCCGAACCATCCCAGGCAGGTGCTGTCCCGGGGATGGCGCGCCACCGGTGCCTTGAATTGGTCGGTGGACAATCATGAAGTGTGGTTTTCTGGCGGTCAGCCCGGTAGCGATCCGGCGCTCTATGCCGTCACGCTCACGGGTGCGCAGCGGCTGATTTCTCAGACTGGTGGAATCATCGTGATGCAGGATGTGGCCCGCGATGGCCGCGTTTTGCTGAGCACGGTCAATTCGCGACTCGGCATCCTCTATGTACCGCCGAACGGCTCCGCCCAACGCGATCTAGCCTGGCTGGATTCATCCTTACTCTACGAGCTTTCGAACGACGGTCGATCGGCCCTGTTCGTCGAGCTTTCGAATGGTCAGGGACGCAACTCGGCCATTTATATGAGGAAGACGGACGGCTCACCCGCCATACGCCTGGGCTATGGGAATCGGCCCTCGCTGTCGCCGGATGGTAAATGGGTAGCCTGTATCCACCATGAAGGGGAGCGCTCCGCTCTGATGTTGCTTCCCACTGGTCCCGGAGAATCGCGATTTCCGAAGATTGAAGGTATTCACTTCGATGGCGTGGAATGGCTTTCCGACAACAAGCGGATCCTGTTCACAGGCAACGAGACCGGTCATGCGACCCGAACCTGGATTTACGACGTGGAGGAGAAAAAATGGACCCCACTTACGCCGGAAGGCACGCGGGGCACCCGTGTTTCGCCGGACGGACAATGGTTCGTCACCGTAGATGCGCACAAGTTATTGCTGTCGCCTTTGGGAGGCGGGGAATCCAAAACAATCGTTGACTTGCGGAACGGTCAAAGCGCCGTGCGATGGAGTGGCGACGGGCGGTACTTGTTCCTGCAACAGCGTGAAGCCTCCGGCATAAAAATCACCCGGCTCGAGATTGCCACTCATCGTCAAGAGCCTTGGCTGGTCGTGAGGGTTCCTGAGCCTGGGGCCGAGTTCCTTGGGCCGCTAGCCTTGTCTGCCGACGGGACGGCCTGCGCCTCTACCTTCCAGCATGATCTTGCCAACCTGTTCCTGGTTAGAGGGCTGAGGTAATCAAGCTCTTATCCTGATCGCTGGCGCTTCGGCTTCAGATTCAACGTGCGAATCAGCCGAAACAGGTGGTTGGGATGCACCCCGAGGATTTTGGCAGCCTCGGTATAATTTCCATCCGCTTGCTCGATGGCGCGCTCGATGAGGGTCTTTTTCGCCTCGCGAATGCCGTCGTGCAAAGCGCTGACCGGTTCCCCGGAGGCGGCTGTTTCTTCCAAGATCGACTCCGGAAGATCCTCGGGAAGAATTGATTCCGTCGAACCCAGGACCACGGCGCGCTCAATGGCGTTCTCCAATTCGCGGACGTTACCCGGCCAGTCGTAGCGCATGAGGCAGGTGCGAGCCTGCGGAGAAATGCCCGCCACACGCCGTTTTACTTTTTGGCTGTAGTTCGCCGCGAAGAATGCCGCGAGCAAGGGGATATCCTCTCGCCGCTCGCGCAGGGCCGGCATGCGGAGCGAGACGACGTTCAGGCGATAGTAAAGGTCCGGGCGAAACTCGCCGGTGCGGGACGCCTCTTTCAAGTCGCGATTGGTGGCGGCGATCAGGCGAATGTCGAGTTTGATAGGACGCGTACCCCCGACTCGTTCGAACTCCCGCTCCTGCAGGACCCGCAGGAGTTTGGCCTGCATAGCGACGGCCAGTTCCCCGATTTCATCCAGAAACACTGAGCCGCCCTCGGCGATCTCCAGCTTTCCTTTCTTCTGAGCGACAGCCCCGGTAAAGGAACCCTTTTCATGTCCGAACAGCTCGCTCTCGAGCAAAGTCTCGGTGATGGCCGCGCAGTTAATGGCCACAAATGGTTTGTCCGCCCGGCCGCTATTCTCGTGGATGGCCCGCGCGACCAGTTCTTTCCCGGTGCCGCTTTCCCCGGAGATCAGGACCGTCGAATCGCGCCCGGCAACGCGGGAAATGAACTCGTAAACGTCGAGCATGGCCTTGCTCTCCCCGACCATGCTGTGATGGATGCTGAGTTCTTCGTGGAGGCGACGGTTCTCTCCTCCCAGCCATTCCAGGTGGCGCGCGTTCTCAACGGTCAGCGCGGCGATGTTTCCCAACGCCGAGACCAATTGCAGAAGGTCGGAATCGAAGCGCACGCCGGGCGAACTTGCGTCCAGGTATATGACGCCCAGGAGCTTGTCCTGTACTGCAAGAGGCACGGCCAGGACGGATCCTACTTTCGGTGCCATCAAGCTATCCGCTTCCCGAAAGGTCTCGTCGCTCAGGACGTCGTTGGAAAGGACGGCAAGATTCTCCTCCAGAACGCGGGTCAGGATAGTCTGGCTAGCATGAACCGGCTGGTTCGCTCCCAGGCGACGGTCCCTGCCGCGGATGGAAGAAAAACCATCGATACCGTTATCGGTCAATAAGATGGCAGCTCGATCGGCGGGGGCGATCTCGAGCACGGTTTCCAAAACTTTTTCCTGCACCGCGTCCAGGCCACGCACCGAGTTCAAGGCTCGGCTGAAATCGAGTAATACGTTGAGGTCGCGAACCGTTTTCGCGGTGGCGGGCAAGCTGTTGGGGCGCTGAGGCTGCAGGTAAAGCAAGTCCTCTTTTCGCAGAAGAACGGTGGGGCCGCCTGGGGTTGGAGTAGCGTCAAGTTGCAGGGACGCGGCGCCCGTGGTGGGCTCAGTGTTTGCTCCCTGGAAGATGAAGATCGAGTTTCCGATGCGGATCTCATCGCCTGGAACCAGGACTCTATCCCTTATGGGGACGCCGCTGACGAAGGTGTTATTGCGACTCTTAAGATCCTGAAGCCGGAACCCTTCCCCAGCTTTGCGAATCACGCAGTGCCGTCGCGAAACCAGCCCGTCGAGAAGTGAAATTTCATTTGACGGGTCGCGACCAATCGAGACTTCACCGTTGGTCAGCCGGAACAGCTTACCTTGGAGGGGGCCGCTAACCGCCTCCAGCCGGGCCCCGATTGCCGGGGCGATGACGTCTTGACCCGAGTGGCCCATTACGGAATGAGTATATCCCGGACCTGCCGCGATCCGGAGTGCCCGCACCTAACATAAATGTTAGGCGCCGAGCACCTTTGTTTGGGGTTCTCGCGCCCGAACGTGACTGGGGACAATCCAAACGGGCCAGAAAACCATACTTTTCCCAACAAATTGTGCTCATTGCTCATTACACTCCTATTTCCGCTTTGGAACGCGGCTTGCATTTACAAAGACACTTGCGACGGACAAACCGAGCAAGGCTACAAAATCCCCCCAGGGACCCTAAGGAGCAACACCCATGGTTCAGATCAATGCAAAGCGCGCAATCAGAATCTCGATTCTAATTGCCGGGCTGGTAGGTACTTTCCTCGCAGCTAACGTACAGCTTGTCCCCGTCGCAGACGGCGGGCCGATTTTCGTGTGCCCCCCGGGCCATCACTGCCAAGCTAACTTGCCGCCGATCAGCTAGTCCATCGCGGGCGGAACAGCAAGCGAGAGATTGTCAAAGCAACCAGTGGTAAATTGGGGCCCAACCCTTCGGGCTCGCTATCTTTAGGCTGGCGGAAAAATACAATCCGCCAGCCATTACTTTTTCTGCTCAGTCTGTTGCCGACGTATCCAGCTTTGTTTCAAGTCCAGCCTTATGATTCGCACCGACGGTATGCGGACTTGTTGGGTTCACCCCTGCGCTAGCCCTCGGCGAGGGTCACTTGAAGTGGAGGATGTAGGCTCCAAGCAAGATGAAAACGAACGGGACAACCCGGTCGCCCCACCGGTCGAGTATGCCGAAAACAAGTGGATGGTTTCCGAGCCATCTGCCGACGAAACACCACACGGCGACAAGGGCACCATACCCCGTCAAGATCAACCAGAGTTGAGCTCGAGCGATCACAAAGAAGGGGACGTAGACGCTTATATTGTCAGCTCCATTCGAAACAGTCAGGAGCGCGATGGAGGCCACGCTGAGGTCAGCGAGGCCAAGCCGTTCCGACTTCGTTCGCCGCGCGTGAAGCAGCAACCTTACGCCGATTGCCAGCGGTACTAGACCGAGGAACCGAATCCAGCGATGCGGTATAGCTAGAGCCGCGAGCGCCCCGACCAGGCTCAGCAGAACGATAGCCGCGAAACCTAGGTACTGACCGGCCACGATGCGGCGCGCCGGAATCCGTCGCGCATAAAGCAGAGTCAGCAGGAAGGCGTCATCAAGGTTCGTGGTAGCGAACGTTGCCAGGCTCGCAGATAGCACCTCCAGATATCGATTCACTGAGGACTCTGTCTTCCCCTTCCGGAGGCGGGTTTCCAGCTGCCCCTCAACGATCGCGAGCGTTACTGACGGCGCTTAAGAACCGGCGCGCCAGTTCGGCAATTCTGTCGGGTTGGCGTCGCCGGATGGCTTCGCGGGGGATCAACTCTCCACCAATTCCCAGCGCTACCGCCCCGGCAGCAATGAAGCTGAACGCGGTCCGCTGGTTCACACCGCCGGCCGCAATCATTGGAACGTTGGGAAACATGGCTTTAAGATCTCGGATGTAACTGTCGCCTCCGATGTGCCCGCAGGGAACAACTTTGACGAAGTCCGGACCAAGCTTCCATGCAGTGATGACCCCAGTGGGAGTGAGGGTTCCGGGGATCACGACGACATCCTGGCGCACCGCGAACGTAACCGTTTCCGGGTCAAGGCCGTCACTGGAAAGGAACTTGGCGCCCGCGTCCAGACACCGGCGTGCGGTCTCGACATCGTGCACACTGCCCGCGCCAACAATTACTCCCGGAGCCTTCTGCACCAGGTTGGAAATTACTTTGATCGCTTCCGGGACCGTCAAAGTAACTTCGATGATCGGGATGCCGCCACGGGCGACCGCATCTGCCGCGAACAAGGCATCCTCGGTCGTCGACACGCGGATCGAAGGTATGATCCCGAGTTCTTCGATCCGGTTCCGTACCTCTTGCTTGTCCAACGATCCGGCTCCTTCGCCAATGTGTTCTTGTAAACCAGTCTGCGAAAAACCGCGGTCACCAGGTCAGGGCAATGCCCTCGTGCCCACCGCCTGCTTTAGCTGCTCCAGAGCGAGCAAGTATGAAGCGAGGGCTTGGCGATAGGCAAGTTGAGTTGCGCGATAGCTGCGCTCCGCGTCCAGGAAGTCAAGCAGGCTGACGGCGCCTTTTTGGTAAGCGTACTCGGCGATGTCCCGATCTTTTTGCGCCACGTCAAGGTAGCCCGAACGATAAAGCTGCACGACCTTGTCGCTCACACGCAATCCTTCGTAGGCGTCACGCACATCGGTCAGAGCTTGCCCATTGGTGGCTTTCTCCTGCTCTTGCGCTTGCGTGATCGCGAAGCGGGTTCGCGCGATTTCGCCCTGGTTGCGATTGAAAATCGGAAGTGGAATGCTGCCAAGGAAGTTGGCGGCATTAATTCCGTTGACGTGCGAATAGTTGCCCTGCACGGTAACGTCTTGCTTGCCAATCACCCTCTCCAGTTCGTACTGGCTCTTGGCCGCAGTCACTCCCTGCTGGGCTGCGCGGAGATCAGGCCGGTTCTGCAAAGCCTTCAGTTGGAAGTCTTCCAGATTTCCCTTCAGCGGTTGGTAGTCAAACGGTCCGTCCACGTCGTAGTCGGCGGAAACGGATTCGTAGCCCAGCAGCTGTCGCAGATCGGAAAGGGCCTGGACCTTTGCCAGTTCGGCCTGCTGATAATCGGTCTCAAACTGGAGCAGCTGCAGTTTGATCTTCAAGTAATCGTCTTCGCTGATGGCGCCTTTGCGGTAGCGCAATTCGCTGAGGTCGACGGTTTGCTGAAAACTCTTCAAATCCCTCTCGGCAAGTTCGATCGTCGATTCGGCCAGCTGCGCGTTGACGAACAGGGATGCAACGTTGAATGTTAGACCGCGCTCATTGTCGGCGACCAGCGACCGTGTCTGGGCGGTAATGTCCTTCGCTGCCTGTAATCGGTGTTGCCGTTTCTTGCCACGCTCGATCAGGTAGCTAAGTCCTATGTCGCCTTCCGTGTTGTTCTTCAGATAATCGTTGGTTGACTGTCCTGAATATAGGCCTGGATTTTGCTTGGCCGGCGAGCCCAGAGGCAAATATTCCCAGTCAGCGAAGAGCGTCGGATTGGGCCGCAGGTTGGCGGTGGTCTCCTCCGCTTCGGCCTGCTGGATCGTGGTCATAATCGCCAGCATGTTGTGGTTGTGCTGGAGCGCCATCTGAATGGCTTCGTCGATGGTGATCCGAGTCGGTCCAGTGGCTTGACCGAGTGCCAGGCTGGCCAGCGCCCACGCCAGCGCGCACGCCACCGCGCCCAGGAACACACCTGCCTGGATCGTTCCGCGGACCTCTCGGAGCAATTTAAGACTATTCAAGGGCCCCCTCTGGTTCCGGAAGTTGATCGCCATCCTTCGCGATCCAGACATAAAACGTCGGCAACAGGACGATGCTCAGCAATAAATCGGAAATCAGTCCGCCCACGATCACGATCGCGAAAGGCCTCTGCGAATCCGATCCGATGTCATGCGACAGGGCCGCGGGCAAAAGCCCGAGAGTTGCCACCAGCATGGTCATCATGATGGGGCGAAGTCTCAACACGGCGCCTTCCACCGCGGCGTCTGCGATCGAATAACCGCGCGCCCGGAGCTGGTTGATGTACTCCAGCATGATGACGCCGGTTTGCACCGACACGCCGAATAGCGCCAGCATGCCGACGCCCGACGACACGTTGAGGTAAGTTCCGGTAATCAGCAGGGCCAGAAAGCCGCCGACGCGAGCCAGCCCTACGTTCAGAAGAATGAGTAGCGCCCATTTATACGAGCGAAACATGGTGTAGAGAATGATAAAGATGACAAGAATCGTCAGCGGCACGATAAGTGCCAGCCGCGCCTCCGCTCGTTTTTCACTCTCATATTCGCCGGACCAGCCGAGGCCGTAGCCCGGCGGCAGCTTCACTTTTTGGCCGATCTGTTTGATCGCGTCTTCCACGGTGGTGCCAAGATCGCGGCCTCTCACGTTGAACGTGACGGCTACGTACCGGATGTTGCCTTCGCGAAAGATGTCGTACGCACCGTCCTTGATTTCTACGCTGGTTAATTGCGCCAGAGAAACACGTTCGCCGGTAGGGGAGAGCAGACGGACTTTCTCGATGGCCTGTTGCGTATTACGGAAGGGAGCCTGGTATCGAACTACCACGTCGTAGCGCTGCTCGCCGATCAGTACCTGACTCACCGCGTTGCCGCCGACGGCGGTCTGGACAGCGTCTTGTATGTCGGCCACGTTGATTCCAAAGCGAGCGGCCTGGCGTCGGTCGATCGTCAAATCAAGATTCGGCTGGCCGAAATCGCGCAAGAGCTTGACGTCATGCATGCCTGCAATGTTGGACATGACAGCCGTAACTTCCTCGCCCTTCTGCTCGAGAGTTTTCAGGTCGTCCCCAAAAATCTTGAGCGCCAGCGAACCCTTGGTGCCAGTCATCGTCTCTCCGACGTTGTCTTCGATGGGTTGGGAAAAGTTCCAGATCGCGCCCGGATATTTATCTACGGCGCGACTCATGGCCGCGATCAGCTCCTCCTTGTTGCGATGGAAGACCGGCCTCCACTGGTCTTTCGGCTTCAGATCAACGAAATATTCCGTGTTGCCGAACCCGCCGGTGTCGGTTCCATCGTCCGGGCGGCCGACCTCCGAGACCACCGTCTTCACTTCCGGAAAAGAGGCGAAAACATAGCGCTCGCTGGTGGTGAACTTTTCGCCCTCCGAGAGACTTGTACTATTGGCGAGCGTGCCGCGCGCCCAGATCGCGCCTTCATCGAGGTGAGGCAGGAACTCCGCGCCAATGACCCCGCCGAAACCCAGGTAAAGCGTTCCGGCCAAGGCTGCGATGCCGACTCCAGCCACGACCCCACGATGCTGAACCGCCCAGCGCAGCCCCTCGCGGTAGCGCTCCGTCAGGTAGTCCATCACCCGGTTGCGCCGTTCGTGGACGCCCTTGCTGAAGAATGCTCCTGCCAGCACCGGCGCGATGAGAACGGAAAACGTCATGGCGCCCAGCAGCGCGAGAGCGACTGTCCAGGCCATGGGCCGGAAAAGCCGACCCTCCACCCGTTGCAGCGTGAAGATGGGCATGTAGGCGGTGATGATGATGGCGATCGCATAAAAGACCGGCCGCTGCACTTCATACGCCGCCTCGCGAATCGCCTCCGCGGGAGTCTTTCCGTTCCCTGAGCCGTTATTCAGTCGACTCATGTGTCGAACGATGTTTTCCACCATGACCACCGCGCCGTCCACCACCATCCCGAAATCCAGCGCCCCCAGGGAGAGAAGATTTGCCGGAATGTGGCTCAGATCGAGCCAGATCGATGCAAAGAGCAAGGAGAACGGGATCGTCAGCGCGACGATAAGAGCGGCGCGAACGTTAAGCAGAAACAGAAACAGGATCACGCTGACCAGGATCATGCCTTCGGTCAGGTTGTGCAGCACCGTGTGCAGTGTGAAGTGAAGCAGATCGCTGCGGTCCAGCATGGGAACGACCTTCACGCCCGGAGGCAGGAGGCCGTTGTTGAGTTCGTCCACCTTCTTGTGGATGGCATCGAGCGTAGGCTGCTCTTCAGCGCCTTTGCGCATGAGCACGGCGCCCTGAATGACGTCGGGCTCGTCGATGATCCGCCCGTCCTCCATGTGATTGGCTCTGGCCATGTGGCCCAGCCGGATCTTTGGACCCTGCGTTACTTCGCCAATGTCTTTGACGCGGAGCGCGGTTCCGGTTTGAGTTTTTAAGACGGTCTCCTCGATGTCATGCACGCTGCTGAACAATCCGAGGGCGCGGACATTCATCTGCTGCATCCCGACTTCAACGAAACTGCCGCCGGCGTTGATGTTGTTGTTGGCGAGCTGCTGCTCGACTTGGCCGATGCTCAGTCCGTAAGAGACGAGTTTGCCGGGATCGATGCGCACCTGGTACTCGCGCACCGTGCCCCCGAAGTCGGAAACGTCTACGACATTTGGGACCGATTTGAACTGCTTGAGCAGAACCCAGTCTTCAATTGACCTCAGTTCCATCAAGTCGTACCGCGGATTGGTGCTTCTCAGCGTGTACCAGTAGATCTGGCCGGTGGTGCTCCAATCCGTACCGATTTGCGGCTGAAGATTTTGTCCGGGAGGGAGATTCACCTGCGTCAGCCGTTCCAGAACCTTCTGCCGGTTCCAGTCGTTGACCGAGGTGTCATCGAAGATCATGATCACGAACGACAGGCCGAAGATCGACTCAGACCGCAGAAAGGTCATGTGCGGCATTCCCGACATTTGAATCTCGATCGGGATCGTGACCTGTTGTTCCACCTCCTCGGCGGAGCGGCCCGGCCATTGCGTAATGACCGTTACGTAGTTGTCGGCGATATCGGGATAGGCCTCCACCGGTAGGTTGTGGAACGAGATAGCGCCCCATCCGGCCAGCAAGATGGCGATGGCCAGCACCACAAATTTGTTGCTAAGGGCAAAATCTACGAGGGCCCGAATCATCTCATGTCCTGTCTTGTTTGCAGATTCGCAGGCTCAATTGTTCCTGACCGACTTAGCTCTGGGATTTCCTTACTCAGTCGTACTCGCAAGGCCGGATCACACTTTGGCATCATCCGTTATTGAGCGAGCACGTGGTCCAAGACCAGGGCGTTCGTAACCACTTGTTGCCCTGGCTTAAGTCCTGATTTGATCTCTTGCAAACTTGTGTTCTCGGTCAGAACGTCTCCACTGACGACCTCGACGCGACGAAACTTCCTGTCGGGCGCAGGAACGAAGACAAAATCGCGATCGTGCATCCTCAACACCGCCGACGCCGGAACAATCGTGTGCGTTTCTCTCATTTGGCCGTGGAACGTAGCCTTCACGAACATGCCCAGACGCATGATTCCGGGATTCTGCACTTCCATGCGGACCTTGGCCGTGCGAATACTGGGATCGAGAATGGCGCCAATGTTGCTGATCGTTCCTTTGAATACTCGACTGGGATATGCGTTCAATACGATCTCCGCCTTGTCTCCCATGCGCACATTGCCCAGGTCGTTCTCATAGACGTCGCAGATGACCCAGACATCGGACAGGTCGGAAATCGTGAACGGCCCCGGCGTATTAAAGGCCTGCACCGTCGACGAATTGGTGACCTCCTGGTCGGTAATCACACCCGAGACGGGCGCCAGGACATCCACCATGCCCATGGGCTTGTCAGGATCGTTGCCTAAGAGCCGAAGATGCTCGGTCGCGGTCTCGAGGGTAACCTTGGCATCTTCAGCCGCGTCTTGCGCAACCTCGAGATCTTGCTGCGCGATGGCGCCGTGGGCATACAGGTCCACGGCTCGATTCAGCTGTTTTCGCGCGAGAAGCTCATCGGCGATGGCTTTGCGATAGGCGTCGAACCCGCCCATAACGTCATCGCTTCGAATGGTCAGCAGCAACTGGCCTTTCTGCACGGTGTCGCCGAGCTTCGCATGAATCCCCACGACCCGCCCAGAGGCCAGCGGGACGACCGGTACGTTGCGCGTCACATCGGGAGTGACCGCGCCTGTGACCACTAACTCCGAAGTCGCAGCACGCTCCGTCGCCGCCGTGAGCGGAAACTGTTCCGGATGATCCACCGTGAACAGGCTGGGGTCCGCTCCGGGAACGACGTTCGCAGGCGGCGGCGCCTCCGCAGCCGGATCTGCATGAGCTGTGCACCCGGAGAGAGCAAGCAGCGCAGGCAGAGTGAGAATAAAGAGAAGACGGAGCAGCCTCGCAGTCGGATTCAACTGTCGAATGCTGCTCCGGTTGAGATAACGCATCGTCGTCTTAACCTTCAGTTCGTTGCCAGAGTTAGAACTTGACCATGATCGCGTACCGCATGCTCGGCTCGTCTTTGCGCAGGTCGGGGCAGAAACCAGTAGAACCAGCCACACAAGTGAAGCCAGGCGTGGCCGACAAGAACGGACCCGGCACGAAGGTGGTGCTTCCCACCACAGAGCCAGCACCTGGGTTCGGCACCGTGCTAGGAGTCAAATTGTCGCCCGGTGTAATCCCACCACGACCTGTCCAATAGGGCACATTGGCATGGCGATACCCGTACTCTGCGCGGAATGTGATGTACTGCTTGGGCATCCAGTCGAAGGTGAGCGAAGTATCCCAGGCTTTGTACGGATCGCCGGGATTGGCCGTGAAATAGGGCGAACCGGTAATGGCATCGGCTCCATTGATAGGGGGAAGCAGGGTCAGGTAGCGCCCCGGATTCGCCATCGCGCCGCCGCCAAGGGTGATGCCATACAAGTCCTTCTTGAACCACCAGCGGTTGTAGAGCATCCAGCCGGCGAAGGTCTGCTTGCTGCTCGTCGCCGTATTGTGATGGCAATTCACGTTGTTATTGATGGTTCGTCCCTGTGCGCTGACGAAGCTTCCGGTACCCCCGTATTCGCATCCCAGATCGCCTGTGAGCGAGAACGCCATCTTGTCCAGGAACTTTTCTGGCCGGTCGTAGTACTTGACCTCGACGCTGTCATCGGTGTGGATGCGCGAACGGCCAAAGTGGCCGTCACCATTGCCCAGCGTATCTTCGCCCATCCCGTAGTTGTTGAACACGAGCGACAGCCACGGTTTTGGACGATACAAGATTTGTCCTCCGAGGCCGGGCTTGCTGCCCATCCTTCCATACGATTGCCATCCGTTGATAATCCAGGGTTCAATTTTTAGTTTGTCCGTGGGAAACCACTGAATGCGAACGCCGTTGAAGAACCACGGCGTATTCGATGACACGTAGGACGGCTGGTAAGTCCAGTTATCGAAGTTGTAATAACTGAAGAGGCCGATGTAGGAAACGAAGATTCCCGCATCCAGATTGAGGCCGTGGTTCACGTCCCAGTGATAGCCAGCGTTAGCCTCCGAAACATACTTATAAGCGCCACGAAGGTCCCACTGGCCGCGTCCAGCACTGGCGTCATTACGTGGGGTGGTCACGCCGAACATTCCATTCATGGTCAAAATTCGCGCGTTGACATTTTGCCAGTGGAAGTTGCCGCCAAAGCTGATCTGCTCAACCTGGAGTTCGTTGGAGCGGAAGATTTCTGTAGAACCTCCCATCGTGTCATCTCTCGGGTGGTTGAAGTCCTCAATGAAGTGGGCGTCCAGCCGGATTTCCGGCGTGAAGAATTTGGAATCCCAAACCACGTCTTTATTGCGCGCATTCCCATTCAGCCAGGTCCAGTCCGCATACGCAAATGGTTGTGTCGGTGCAGGCTTTTCGGGCAAGCCAGTACGCGACTGGGCGGCGTCCACCGGCGCGCTCAATGCCGCAGGCTCCGCTGCCTTCTCTGCCGAACTCGGCGCAGATGTTGGCGCTGCGGCCGTTGGAATCGGCTGGGCGGTGCTGCGCTTTAGTTCAGCTTTCAGTTCCTCGATTTCCGCCTGCATCGCCGCGAGTTGCTTTGCCACGGCTGGCGAAATTTCCGGATCCAGCGTTGCCGGGGCCGGCGCCGTCTTTGCCGCCGAATTGTTCGAGCCGCCGTCACGCGCCGTTTCAGCGGGCAGCGGATCACTTAGCAGCGCCACGTTTGTCTGAGTAGGCGGATTTGTCTGCGCATCGCAGCGTTGCGCCGCATTCAGGACCAGACTGAGCGTTGAAACAAGCGACAAAGCCGCGATCGCCAAGGTTTTGCACAACTGGGTATTCACGGTCATCATGTACCCATCCCCCACTGTTTGAAATTTGGATTGCATTTACTTCGGGCGACCAGCTTCAAGCCTGCCCGTGCATAGGCGGGCTTCTTCCGATCGTTCTTTCGCCCCCTGAGATTCCATCAGCAAAGTCGTAAAGGCGGCATAAGAAATTTAAAAAGAGCGCATAAAGACCTACACCAAACCCGAATCTAAAGCCAAGGCTGCACCTGCCTTGAAACCAAGGGACAGGAGAGATCAGCGCAGAGGACTGAGAGAAGATATGGTAGGCACGAGGAGCCTCGAACTCCTGACCTCTACCGTGTCAAGGTAGGGGTGCAGCAGCCGGCTATTGATACAAAAGGGGTTAATAACCGGAGGAAGGCAGAACCGGAATACTCGGTGCCAATTGCTACCAAATTGCTACCAAAACATGGCAAGTGGGTTCGGGGCTGAATCGTGGGGGATCGACCCCTTCACTGTGAGGTAGGGCCTGCGGCCCCCGAAACAACATGAAAATTTCTCAGATCCAAGCCATAATCCACGATGGCTCGGAGCGGCGAGATTGACTCGACAGTGGAGAAGCCGAGGCCGTTTAACTGTGTGATCCGGAGCGTGCGTGATAGAAGCGAATAAGTGGTGCGTTGTCTCTCCCCCTGTGGGAGCGGTGATAGCCCGAGACCCTGCTTAATGTAATCTCCAGCACGCTCTCCGCTCCCGCCAGGAGGAAGCCTATGGCGTAGAAATCTAGCTGGCCTTGCGCTCCTCTTCTGACCGGACATCCTCGGGCTCGTTTACCTTCACGGACTCCCACGTCTTGACTTGCTTGTCGGCTTCTTCTTTCGCAATACCGTACCTTTCCTGTATTTTGCCGACGAGCTGGTCCCGTTGACCGGCGATGACGGTCAAGTCGTCGTCGGTGAGTTTGCCCCATTGTTTCTTGACAGCTCCCTTCGTCTGATTCCATCGTCCTTTTGTCTGTTCCCAGTTCATGGCATCCTCCTTCTGGTCACTATAATTTGGAGCGCGTTAGATTCTAACGCTCGATCGATTCTGAGTGACGTCCCGCTTTCGAACGCGCGCTGTATTCGTGAATCCAACTATTCTGTGATGGAGCAAGCAGTAGGCCAGCCGCGAAATCTATCGCTTTTGCAAGCACATACGTGCCGCGAGCAATAGAAACATCTGTGTAACTTAGGCGGGAGAACCGGCCACTTTTTCCTACGGCAAAATACCCGTTCTCACATTGGCGCGGGGTACGGGACCTTCTCGGTGTCCGTCGTTACTAGGGGCTTAGGCTTCCAAGTCTCTTTTAGATTAAGGCTGTACTCTGCTGTGTTTTGTGAGTTTGGTACAGATCTTGCTTGGCGCATGGAGGCGCTGCTCCGCGAACGACGCAGAGACAAGTTGTTCATGTGCTTGTCCGGCGAAAAATCGGAAGGAGTACTATGAGGCGAAAATCTCTAATTCTTTGTGTCGATGACCAATGGAATGGACTTGAAGGTCGCAAAATGCTGTTGGAGGATGCTGGGTGCAAGGTTCTGGTCGCCACCAGCGGAGCAGAAGCTTTGCAACTATTGGCGTCCCATCCGGTTGACTTGGTGCTATTGGATTATCACATGCCCGGAATGGACGGGGATGTGGTCGCAGAGCGCATGAAAGCTGACCAACCCGATGTCCCAATCGCTCTCCTTTCCGCAGATGATGGGCTGCCAGAGAGTGCTATGAGATGGGTAGATGCGTTTGTGTCCAAAAGCGAGTCGCCAGCGAACCTGCTGCAGATTGTCGAGCACTTGCTCGATCTGCGTTTTCTATTTGCCCCCTCGATGGTTTAACTGGCGTGCGAAGAATGTCCACCAGATGAGTGGATAAGCGTGGCAGCCGGCGAGGCTTTTTTAAGGAGGATGCAAAAACATGATGGAGAGAATAGCGAGACTTTCCGCGCGGACGGCCCCCTCCCATTTGTGAGCTTCTGTCCGGCGTCTTGTATGGGCGCAAGTGGCAGATGACAAGGCCGACAATACGTTTTTGGCGCGCGCCATAGCGGCACGGCGAACCGCGCCTTCCCCCTTCCCGAATCCCCAGCTCGCCCGCAATCGCTCGCCAGGAGCGTCCCTGTTCGCTCAGCGCGGCGATCTGAACGAGGTCGACAGTCACTCGCTTCCTTCCGAGTTTCGTGCCCCGATTACCTCGCTTCGAAGTGCGTCGATCCCGGTTGGTAGAGTATGATCCTGAGCCTGGCTAGACTCATCGTTCTGCCAGGTACGAAACGTAAACCCGGAAATCCGAACTGGGGTGCGACTCCCCGGCCCCTTCCTGCTTTTCTTCGCACTTGGCGGGCGGGCTCATCGCGGCAAGTCCAATAGTGAACTATTCCGGCACGCTGCGGAACTGGTAGGCTGCTGATGAGGCTGCGGCTCCAAAGCCACAGCCTGATTAGCTGCCGCCCCCTTCACCCGGACAAGTCAGAATCAGCGCCTTTCAACCCTACATCCTCATCCCGGTGGCCCAATTGGCCGTTCATGCTGGTATTGCCCCCCTGATTATTCTGGTCTTGCTCCACAGCGCCCTTGCCTTGGTCTTGATCCCTCGATTTGTCCATAGGAGCGATCTCCCCTCGCTTTGTCATGCCACCCCCAATACCGTTGGTGTTCTCTTGAATTTGGCTATCAGACTTCCCGATTCTTGCACGGCATGCGTTTCACTGCATGGTCAAAAGGGACCACTCTGCCGAGCAGGGCCAACGGGTCCCTTTACAGCTCCTTTCCGCAATCGGTGCACTTCGACCCCCGGAGGATGTCGAACACAACGACATCCTTCGCTTCTGACGATTGATGATCCGCTGAACCTGGTTTCATGTCACGCTACCTTGCACTTGCCCCGATCAATCCGCCGTTTACCGGAGAGATCTGGGTGAGGTAATTCTGCGACGAGCAGAGATGCTGCTAGGCAGAAAACCGAGATGCCAGGAATCCGCATTGTACCTCCAACTGCTCGTTGACAGCGACACTACCTTCCTGTCTTCCGTTCTGCTGATCTGCACAGGTGGACAACTATCGCAACATCGGGATTACGGTGAAATCACCGGCGGTCAAAACGCGATATTGCCAGCTTTCGTCAAGCGTGACGTGCTATCCTGTCGACCACAATGGCCTGCTAAGTATTGACGCGGATGCTGTTGCGTTCTTAACTCTGAGGTTTAATTGGTTGGCTACATAATTCCAGCGAAGTAGAAGAGATGTGTGTAAAACGGGCAACCGCGGGAATCTCGATGGTGCTGTCCTTGATTGTTCTAGCGGCGACCGGCCAGCGGGAGCCTTCCTCTCCAAACGCGAAAACTCAATTGGAAAACTGCCAGACAGCAATGCGAATCATCTCAAAAAACTACAACAATGCGAAATACGCCGTTCAGCGGACGCGGAGTTCGACAGACGCGAGCCACATACTGCCCGCAGTCAATGAAGCACAACTTGCCCTCGATGCTATGGAGCAGCAACCACTCAACGTGTGCAACGAAGCCTTGCAGAAGGTGAGAGGAGGGCAGCAGCAAGACACTACGGACTAATTGACTGGCGAAACATCCCTTTACGCTTAAACCCCTCATAAGTCCCCGGCTTGCTCCGCGTTGCCTAGCAACGCTTAGCGGAACGTACGTTAAGCGTACAGGCCCTGACAGCCCTCAGTCTCTATCTCGGTTCTATCTGCCTCTTCTATTACCTTATGCACTCTTCTTAGATCGCTTAGATTGGTTACGGGTTTCGGAAGGTCGGTTCACGGGCAAGTATCAGTTGCGGGCTATCTATGATCAATTCCGGTACTGATTGCCTCTCGGAGTCTGCCTGCCCATTCGCGAAACTGATTTGCCCAACCTCTTGCTAGCAAAGCCTCACGCACATTGGCTGCATTGCCGTGGCTGTCGGCGTTGCCTTGTTCACTGGGAGCCGCAAGATCGATGTCGTCCACAAGCGACCGAAATTTGTCGATGTTCATGACCGCGAATCATATCGGACTGGTCGGCGGGATTGATTACGGGCCTCCACCGTGTGCGGTTTCCGGATGTTGCGTTTTCAGGCGCTAATCGCGTGCATTGCGGCCAAGAGTGTGACGGAGCATCCGCCAAGAAATTGGGTATCCTTTCAAGGACTTGAAACGGCGACAAATCGATCTTACGTTTGCCCTCCCGCAGCATCTAATCGCGCATGAGGCCCACTACCTGTTGGTTCACGTGGACTGGCGCAGGCCCGAACAAACGTGCCCTACGCGGGATTGATACCGGACTCGGCGGGCAACATCTACGGCACCCCAGTTTTTGGGGGCGCTATTTTTCTCCAGCCGATGAATGAAGGTCATTCCAACCTCTCGGGACGAGTCGCACGGCACAACCTCAGAATACGAAGCGCAAGGCGAACTGCATGAAGCGAGGCGTGGTTAGCGTCGAATGATATCTGCCGAACTGGGTTGGGTCGTCGGAGAGCGAGGGTTGAGCGGTGGAGGCCAGCGGTCCGCGCACGTCGTAGCGCACCGAGTTGGTGGCGTTAAACGCTTGTCAGCTGAACTCCAGACGCCTCTGCTCACCAAGCGAGAAATCCTTGCTCACCCCGGTATCGATGTTGAACATGCCGTCGCCAATGACGTTGTTGCGAGCCCCTGATTCGCCCGGCCACTCTGGACGGAAAGCCGCCTCAGCCGCAGCCGGATTGGCGAAGATGTCGGGCCCGCCAACACCATTCACAACGACGTTTTTGGGGTTAGACGCGACCGGAGGCGGCCCGTTCGGTTCGGCATCGCCCTCGATGTTCCAGTTGGTAGCCCAGGTGAAACCGTTGTCAATCGTGATCGGGAACCCACTGGTCCAGCGGAACACGCCGGAGACGTGCCACCCGCCAATTAAGGCTTCGATCAGGGGGCCCGCGTTTCCCGCCGTCATCTGGCCTTTGCCAAAGGGGAGATGGTAGACCAGGTTCGCGTTGACTTGGTGGAAGGCGTTGAAATCGGAGAGCCCGCGCAGAGACAGGGGATCATAGGAATTGATGACAATGCCGCCGCCGTTCAAGTCGTTGCCGGTTCCACCAGTTCCTTCATACGGACCGATTCGCTCGGCTGCCGAAGCCTCGTCGAACGACTTCGAAAACGTGTAGTTGAACTGCGCCTGCAGGTTTGCTCACCAGCGGGCATTGTAGGTCACCTGCAGCGCGTTGTAGTCGGAAGTGCCGATGTTGCGCCAAGCGTACAGCGAACTGAACTGGTCGTGGTAGAAGGTGTACGGGCCGTACTTGCTGTTCGGGAGGGCGGGACTCAACCCATTATTGGAGCTGGGCAAATCCATTTTGAACAGCGAGAAAGTTTCGTTATGCGCGTAACAGTTCCAGAGCTCGTAGATGTTTTGCGTGGCTGTCGGATTCGCGGGAAGGTTGCCGGGTGCGCAATTGAGGGACGAACTTTGGCTGCCGAGGTTGCTCTGCGTCGTCACGCCAGCCCATGCGGGAAAAAGATTCTCGAAAAATGGTACGGGCTGGATCAGGTTGACGTCGGTGCCGACTTCGAGAGCATGGTGGCGGCCTGAAAATACGTCATGCCACTGGAAGTTACATTCGTAGGCATGGCCAGATCGACCTGCAAAGGCAGACGCCGGGCGATGCTGCCCACATAGGCAACCTGGAGCGAGGAGTGGGAGGTGATTTGGCGCGCAAGCGAGAAATTGAAGACGTGCGCGTAGGGAGTCTTTACACTTTGATCCAGCCCCCAGTTGATGGCAAAGGCGCTGTTGCTCGGTGTAACCGGGAAACTGCCTGACGGCGCTGGGCCGAACAAGCAGCCCGGCCCATTTAAAGACGGGCAGGGTGGTGGCAAGCAGGACTGACCGGATGATCCCGGAACGAGGCAAGTAAAGCGTGGGGCATTGGCGGGTGACACGACACCAGCGGGGTTCCCGAGATGGGTGGAGAGGCCGAAAGAGCCATTTTGGTCAAAGCTGTTCACGATTGGAACACCGAAGTGGTCGTACATGATGCTGTAACCACCGCGGATCGAGAACTGATCTTTCTTCCCAAGAATCTTTGAGACCCATCCGTCGCCAGTATCTGGCGCCCAAGCCACGGCGATTCTCGGTGAAAAATTCTTGTGATCCCAGTTCCACAGTCCCGGACCGTGATTTTTGGGTCCGCCAAGGGTGAAAGACATCTCTCCGGCATTGTTGGCCGGTTGGCCCTGCGCGGCCAATGCGGCGCTGTGGTTGAACCAGTCGGCGACATTTTGATTGGTGCAGCCGCCGCCGGCAGCCTCCACGCAAGGTGCGACCTGATATCCATTGGTTTCGTAAGGCGGAGCTTCGAGCACCCAGCGCAAGCCGTAAGTGACCGTCAATCGAGGCGTCATCCGCCAGGTATCCTGCCCGTAAAACTCGTAGTCATTGATCGCATAGCGGCGGTTGATCGCCTGGCCCTGGGGCAACGCCGCGCCGTTGCGAGCAAAATTGTAAATACCGTCACCCTCGGGGAAAATACCCAACAGGATCGTCGTCGCGCTGTCGTAGTTCGGGCCGAAATTTTTGTCGACGTTCGGATAGGGTTTGCCAGTGGCTGGATTGGTGTTGTTGGCCGGATCCAGCGGGCTGGGGCTGCCAGAGTAGGCGATTCCGCCGGTGTCGAGATATACCGCGTTAGTCTGAACGTCGGAGAAGGAGTTGGCGTAACTGATGGGGTTGTTGCGAATCAGAAATAAATCGGTGCCGAACTCAAGCGTGTGATTTTTCCGAGTCCAGTTCAAACTGTCGGTGACCTAAGAGCCGGTTCTTCTTGATCGGCCCTCCCCCCGTGACGCCGAATACATTGCGCAAGAGCTCCGGCGCCTTGTTGGATCCGCCATTGGTTAGCTGGGACTCCTTCAAGAACGGGTCGTTGGCGCTGAAGATGGTATTGCGGTTGTACTCGTAGGCCGAGCCGTGAAAGCTGTTCGTTCCACTCTTGGTCGCCAGCGCGACCTGAGCGCCGCTGGAATAGCCGGAGTCGGCATTGGCGTTGGCGGTGGTGACGCGGAATTCCTGGACCGAGTCGGGTGGCACGTTCAGGACACTGGTAAACGCGTAACCGTTATTCTGGTCGTTGACCCCGATGCCGTCGGGCGGGACGTTAGATTGGTCGCTGCGCATGCCGTTCACTGCACCGCTCCGTGTGTCCGTTTTGGCGTCCAGTTGATTTCCCGAGGTACGCCACACCAGGCTGCAGGCTGAGCAACTGCACTACGTTGCGGTCGGCAATGGGCAATTCGTCGATCTGGTTTTCCTCGATCACGTTGCCCAGGGATGCATCGGTGCGATTGATAAGCGGCGCTTCACCTTCGACGGTGACCGATGTTGTCGCACCCGCAACCTGTAGCTGAATGTGTATGGTAGAGGGGGTTTGACAACGAGCGTCACCTTCGACACCAGATACGGTGCGAAGCCGCTTGCGGTTGCCTCCAGCCGATAGTTTTGCCCGGAGGCACATCAAGGAACTGGTAGAGTCCTGACGCATTGCTTGTGGTAATCCGCTGCAATCCCGTTGCCGGTTCGGTCAAAGTAATCTTCGCGCCGGCAACCGCCGCGCCAGAGGGGTCAGAAACACTGCCATTCAGCAGGCTGGTGGATTGCGCCGTCGCCCACGAGGCCAATAACGCCAACACCGCGAGCACCCAAATCGCGCGTCTTGTTCCCTGCTCGCTTCGAACGTCAAACCCGTACCACCCCTCGTGCTGCCTGCTGCTTACTCGCTGATGAATTCGCTTCATCGACATGGCCTCCCAGGAAGAAGGCAACACCGGGCGAAAACACGTGAGAAGAAATCGCCCGTCCGTTTGCGCCTTTTCGATGCCCAATGCTGATTCTGGGGCGCCCAGATCGAACCCCTCCCGCCCCGAGTGCCGCGCGTTATACCTGAGGATCGGAGCAAAGATCATGCATAAAAATCAGATGGGCTGAACTGTATTCCTTGTGGAATCGGCGAGGACGCGAACATGCGAGATTGGATTCGATGCGATCACACCGTTAAGCGCGCCTTCAGCCCCATTGAATCGCACAATATCAGTCGATGTGGACGGGAAGGGACGTAACCGACCTCTCGAGATCGCCACAACCAGTGATCATGTAGACCCGCTTGCCTGGCGTCAATGGCACCATTGGACTCTGGCTTCGCAACTTTTCAAAGTCCGTCTGAGCAAAGGGAAAAATGTTCTCACCGTACACATATTGACGAACGGAAACATGAATCTGGCTTATTTCGACTTCAAATTGGTCCGCAGATGAAATGGAACCTGTCAGCGATTCAATTCAGTGTCACACGCAATCCCGTCGCATGGGGAACAGTAACGGAGCATTTGCCCTGCTTGAGCGAGTCGGCCTTCGTTGAGGTTGTGATGTGCGCTTCGCGGCTGTCCAGTCCCGGTGCGTGTAATGTCTCGGTGTGCACCACTCCACTCGCGTCGCGACCAAAGTCGAGTTCCACCTCAAGGTCTGCTGCCGCGTCCTTGTTCAGAATGATCACGGATGTGTGCCCGCCAGGCAGTTTCGCGGCATACACCGTTGCATTGACTCCCGTAGCCTGCAGCTTCGTCGAGGACTCGGTCTTCAACAGCGTTCCGCCGCTGAACGAGCCCGCAAACTTGAGCCCATAAGCGACCGGCTCCAACACATAGTCCGAGTCAAATGTCCCAATAGGTGTATAGAAAGGATGCGGATGCGTGGCAATCTGTTCGGGAGTCACGCCCTTCGCTTCGAGAAGCGCGTCGCCGGGCAGAGTTCCGCCAACGGAATTGGCCACAGATTTGCCAGTACCACCGTGCAGATTGACGCCGGAATAGTCATTACTGGCTAGAAAGAGCAAATAGTCGGCAGACCAAAGCGCAGCGGCAAACACATCGGAGACACCCGGCTTGCCTCCGCGATAGCAAGTGTTGCCTTCGGTCATGCGTACGCGTGCACCCATCTTGCTGGCCGCGGCCGATGCGATATTTGCCGTGTTCTGCACCTTTTGCATCGTCGCCGGTTTCAGCAAGTTCGGAATGTTGACATCGGGGTTCGTCGCCGGCCCGCCAAAGTAATAATGATGAGTCAGGGTCGTTACGTGGGGAGGGGCCTGGATGGAAGGCCATTGATCAGCAATCTCGGTCAGCCATGACACAGCGCCGGCAACATCAGGCATGCCGAACTTTGCTGCCGACACCCCAGCTGCGATAGCCCGCGACAGCGAGAGCCATTCTTGCAGGTACGTCTCGGCAGACCACGTTTTCGGATCGCGCAGGTGCCGGTCAAATAGATCCGCCTCGTTTCCGATCTGGAAGTACTGCAGGCGGTCACCCAGCGTCTCGGCTACAAAGACCGCTTCCTCAGCGGCGCGTGCCGGTGTATTCGTGCCCATCCCGATGCCGTACACGCAAGTCCAACCAGTGGCTTGGAGGAACTCCGCCAGGCTTCTGACTGCCTCGACCGTCACCGCGTAGTAGTGAGCCTTCGGCTCGCCCGCGACCTCACGGACTTGAGGATGCTCTGGTTCGGGAAAGTCAGGCTTAGGTTTCCAGTAAGCGAACTCGCTGGTGTTGCCTCCAAGGCGCAGGACGCCAGTTGACGAGAGCGCTTTGAACTCGCGAATCAAGCCGCTGTTCTGCGCCGAAAAGAAACTGGGATCCGCGAGTTGCTGGACCTCATAAGACAGGCCGACAAAGTCGATCGGCATACGAGGACCAGTCGCTTCCCTGGGGATGGCAAGGGCAACCCGGACCTTGCTTTGGCCCTGCGCGTGAAGACGTGCTGCAGCCATGGTGCAGGCTGTGGTGGCAAGAAACCTTCGTCGTGTGAGCATTCGGATGTCTCGATTCTTTTCTTTACTACTGGCCCAGAGCGCCCGCGTTTCTTGGTGAGGTTAAGAATATGACAGCGATGACTCCATCTGGGGCGTCCCTTGTCCTTCAGATTTGAAGCGTAACAAGGATATTTTCATCATCGGCGCCCCGGTCAACCGCGAAGCTTTCGCGCGATCTTGGTCTCGGCGCGTTTCATCGCTTCACCATTTTGAGTTAATCCCGAAAATATTGTGTCATTTTACTTTAGGAGGCACCAGCTGCGACTGGACAAGGGAACAGTTTTTTCGTATTGATAAACAGTACCCTTGTAACGGGTACGGTTCATGAGCGATCTTGGGAGGGAACTAATGAGAGGCGGCGTAGTTGGAAGGCTAACGCCTCGACGAAGTTGGTCAGCGGCTTGCGACGCTGCTCACCAGGTTATTCACGTCACGAGGTTTGCAAGAAAGCAAAGCGAGACTTGAAAAAGCCCAACGCGTCGCCCACGTCGGCTACTGGGTATGGGACCTCGATACGGATCGCGTGACCTGGTCTGACGAAGCCTCCCGCATCTTTGGGCTGGAGCCGCAATTAGGTCCCATAGACTTAGCCACACTACGCGAAATGATCCACCCTGAAGATCGAGAGTCTGTGTTCCACTTCGCGCGTACGAACGTTCTTCCCTCCATAGGAGATTTGCTCCTTCCGGAAGTGCCCGGGCGCCACGATTCAGGAAGGAGAGTGGAAGTAGGTATTCATGTATCCATGCAAAAGTAGGGGCGCTTTCTCTCATCGATGATCTCGCGCGCCAGATAGGAAGTCCCTCCCTCTTCAAAAGGCCCCCTGCACTTCAAGCTGCGATAGCGCTTTGCGTCTGCGAGGAAATGCTCGTGCGTGGATGAGAGCTGGCCTCCATACTTGACGACGAAATTCTCAAACTCCTAGCGCGATCTCGAATCTCTTTACTTGGTCTCGAACTTTGTGGACGCACTTGGGCGTTAGGATACAGAGGAAAGTTGCATGCAGAATGACCTCAGTTGAGGTTGTTGTTTAGCGAAATCTTAAGCGTCAGACTGCTGGACATTTTCACCGGATGAGGGAGGGTACCTTAAGGCGTTAGCGGCTTGTAAACTAGACCGATCACCAGGCCCGCCAGTACCCACCCGATCGCATTGCTTGCTGCGATTTCCAGCCCGAGTTTCGTATCCATGTTCATAGTGACAAGGTTGGAAATCGGGTGGATGCATGCGACGAAAACTCCCATAAGCAAACCAAACTAAACTGCAATCCCCGCACAGCGAAGGATGTGGCGCCGCACCAGCCCGCGTAGAGCAACACCGCCGTCAACAGCGCCACCAGTGTGGACGCCATCCCAAAGGGCATGTACTTCATTTGCATGTCCGATGCTCGGTAGAGGGCCGCCGAAGATGCGAAATCCTTCCGTATCAACCAACCTTCCGTCAAGAATCCCCACGCGAAAAATGTCACCAGGGCAGCGACAGCCGCTAACAAAAGGCGAAAGTAGTTCATGGTCTCTCCTTGTCGAGTCAATTGTTCTGAACGACCGCTAGCAGTTCATCCAGCTTCTCGAACGATTCGTTCATCCCCAGCGACACAATGTGTCCAAGTTTCGGATCCGGGAAGCCTTCTTGCGTAACGACCACCTTCGTACCTTCGCCTTCGTCGAAAAACTCGATCGTTACGCGGATCGCCGCCGATCCCATGATCGCGGTGTAGACGACACGCCGAAGGTCGATGATTTCCTCGTACGTCCCCGAAAACGTGTACTCCCCTTGCCCCGCTATCTGCATCTTCTGCGTGAACGAGCCGCCCGGCCGCAGGTCTGCCTGAATCTCTACTTTCGTTGCGTCCTTGCACCCCGCCCATTGCTGCAGTTTCTCGACTTGCGTCCAGTAGGCAAACACCATCGCTCGTGGTGCCTCGAACACCCGAGTGATCTGTAGGCGAGTGCCGCTCATTTTCACCTCGGATTTCATCTCTCCTCTCCCATCGCCGTGTCTTTTCTCATCAGCTCATCTAAGGCGTCGAGCGCCGAATCCCAAGCAGCGGCGTAGTGAGTCATCCAGCGCCTCGCCTCCTCCAGGCCCGCCCTTCTTGCACGGATAAGGTGGAGTCGTCCCATGCGCCGGCGCTCGATCAAACGTGCGCTTTCCAAAACTCGCAGGTGGCGCGAGATGGCAGGGGTACGCAGCCCTGAAAAGGCTGGCGTCGGCGGTTCAACTTCGTCCCTTGGCCACCATCATTCTCAAGAACTTGCGTGACTCTCCCCGGTGACCTTCAGTCCGCTCCTCGCCAGCATCTGGAGGGTCGCGCAAAGAGACCAAAACATACGTCCATTTCCTAGAAAACCGTGAACTGTCTTCCAATTCAGTTCGCTGTTAATTTCCAGGGGCAGAGTTCTCGGCGAGGGCTCGAACATCAACACGAATGATGTGGTTTCGCCGGGCGCGGCGCAACTCGGAATTCTTTGCCGCGGAGACGGGCGATTCTTCCTGGAATCACGACTCGGTCTTGAAGATCTAGAAGCTATGTCTATGACGGCCAAGAACGAGCCGGCATGGCGGGGCGGTAGTGAATCGGGGAGATTCCACGAGCGAGCTTGAAAGCGTGGCTAAACGAAAACTCCGAGCGATAACCAACGCGCGATGCGATCTCGCTGAGCCGCAAGTCAGTTTCCTCAAGTAACTGTGCGGCGATACCCATGCCAGCGAGTCAGATAGCTGTGCCGCGGCGGTTTCCGAGTCCCGTCGCTCCCGCCAATTTTTGGCGGATGCAATTCTGAGGGCATTCCATGTCTAAGGATGTCTAAGAACGAAGGCGGAGACGTGCCGCCAGCAGGTAGGGTAAGATTCATCGAATTCGGAGCTTCTATTGCCAATGGTGCATTTTCTAATCGTTCTTGCGCTTTCAATCGCGTTAATTGCCGTGTTGGGTGTCTGGCGCCGAGATCGAAGACTTCTCTCCGAATCGCGTAAGGGTTCGCAGGATCGGGACGCCGAACGAACAGCTGCCCTTGAAAAAGCCAATGAAGGTCTAAGAGATTCCCAGGTCGATTTGCAAAGACGATGGCAGTATCTTGCCGAGGCTCAGAGGCTGAGTCACTCTGGGACTTTCGGATGGAAGGTGCACAGCGGTGAACTCGTCTGGTCTGACGAAACCTACAAAATTCTGGGTTTCGCACGACAAATGAATCCTACGTTTGATTTGGTATTCGACAGAGTTCACCCTGAGGACCGGGACCGACTGCGACAGCTCAGGGATCGTGCCACGCAGAACGGCATGGACTTGGATGTCGAGCATCGAATTCTCCTCCCCGACGGTGTCATCAAGTACGTCCACGCCGTTGCGCATGCCGGAAGAGATAGCTCTGGCGATCTTGAGTACATGGGCGTAGTTACCGATATCACTGAACGCAAACGCGCCGAGGAAGAACGCCAGGCACTGTCTCGCAACTTGCAAGAAAGTAAAGCCAGGCTTGAAGAGGCCCAACGCGTCGCCCACATGGGCCACTATTATTGGGACCTCATTGCGAATCGCGTGACCTGGTCTGACGAACTCCATCGCATCTACGGGCTGACCCCGCACGAAGGTCCCATTGATATGGCGATGGTTCGTGAAATGATCCACCCTGATGACAGAGAACATGTTTTCCGGGCAGCTGAGGAGTCCGTTCGTAGTGGGGTGCACTCGGAGGCGGAACATCGGGTCGTACGGCCCGATGGCGAAGTGCGTACTGTCCAGGGTCTGGGTACGGTGAAAAGAGATGCATCGGGGCGAGCCTATGAAATGTTCGGTACGGTCCAGGACATCACAGAGCGCAAGCGCGCAGAGCAAGAGCGTCAACTCCTGTCACGCGACTTACAAGAAAATAAAGCCTGGCTTGAAGAAGCCCAACGCGTCACCCACGTCGGCTACTGGGTATGGGACCTTGAGACCAATCGCCTGATCGTGTCGGACGAATACTGCCGCATCTTGGGGCTGACGCCAAAGAAAGGACCCATTGACCTAGGGATAGTGCGCGAAATAATCCACCCTGAAGATCGAGAGTATGTATTTCGGACCGCGGAAGAGGCCATTCGTTCTGGCGAGCGCGCTGACTGTGAACACCGGATCCTTCGTCCCAACGGGGAACTGCGTGTCGTACACAGCTTGGGCGATTTGAAGAAAGACTCATCCGGACGGCCCTACCAAATGTTCGGTACGACCCAGGACATCACCGATCGCAAGCGCGGGGAGGAGGCCCTCCGTCGAAGCCAGTTTTATCTAAGCGAGGGGCAGCGCCTCGCACATATGGGGAGCTGGGCGGCAAAAGATTTGGGTATCCGTTGGACTGACGATTTGGGCACGTATTGGTCTGACGAAGTGTACAAAATTTTTGGCCTCGAACCGCAGAAAGGGCCTCCGAACCTTGAGCAGTATCTGGCCGCCGTCCACCCTGATGACCGAGCCTCTATGGAGGAAACCATCAGGATGATGCATGAACAGCGCTGTGGCTGTGACGTAACTAAGCGGATTGTTCGACCAGACGGCGAGGTGCGGTACGTTCGCTGCGTGGGCGTTCCGGTTTTTGAAGGTGGAGTTTTCAAAGCGTTTCACGGAACGACAATTGACGTCACCGAGCAAGAGTTGCTGACACAGGAGTTGCGTCGGGAAAGAGCATACCTCACGGAAGCGCAAAGCCTGACTCATGCTGGCAGCTGGGCGAGCAATTTGGTTACGCGGCAGGTATTCCATTCATCCGAAGAAAATAATCGCCTCTACGGTTTCGACGTCAGCCAGCACCCGAATCCATTCGACCTCCATTACAATTCAATTCTTGCCGAGGACGAACCAGCTCTCGCGACAAAACTTGAGACTGCGATCCGCTCGGGAGCGGATTTCGACGTCGAATACAGAATTCGGCGTTCCGACGGTGCTATCAGGTTTCTGCGTGGCATTGGACATCACAACCCCGCTCAAGAGCTTGGCGAGTATTTCGGCATCACGATTGATATAACAGACCGAAAGCGAGCCGAAGAAGAGCGTGAAAGATTGCGCCAGTTAGAGACTGATCTCGCACACATCAACCGCGTCAACATGATGGGAGAAATGGCGGCCGCGCTGGCCCATGAAATCAAGCAGCCCATCGCCGCGGCGGTGGCTAATGCCGGTGCTTGCCTGGGATTTCTCGATGGGGAACGTCCCGATATCTTAGAAGCGCGTGACGCTGCCTCGGGAACTATTGGATGTGCCAGACGTGCGGCAGAAATCATCGACCATGTCCGCTCACTGTTCAAGAAAAGTTTCCCACAGCGTGAACCCGTTAACCTCAACGAACTGATTCGTGAAATCTCTCTTCTGTTGCAGAACGACAGCAGACGCAATTCGGTTACGGTCCATTTCGAACTTGCTGAAAACCTTCCGGAAGTCGCGGGAGATCGCGTGCAATTGGAACAAGTCTTGATGAACCTCATGCTGAATGCCATTGAGGCCATGCGCGATGCCAATGGAGATCTGACGATAACCTCGAAAATGACTGACGAGGGCCACTTGCTGATTTCCGTAATCGACACTGGTGTCGGCATTCCGACTGACAAAGTTGATCGGATCTTCGATACGTTCTTTACCACCAAACCGCAGGGCACCGGTATGGGTCTGGCAATTAGCCGCTCTATTGTGGAATCACATGGGGGTCGCCTGTGGGCCACTTCCAATTCCGGACGTGGCTCTACTTTCCGATTCACATTGCCGCAGAAGGTGTAGGCAGGAACATGACTACTTCATCTTCCCCAATTGTCTTCATCGTTGATGACGACGAGGACATGCGCCTAGCGATGCAGCGCATTCTGAAGACAGTCAACTTGCGAGCAGAATTGTTTGCCACAGCGCAGGATTTTCTGCAGAGGGATATTCCAGACGTTCCGAGTTGCCTGGTGTTGGATGTGCGCCTTCCTGGAATGGGCGGACTCGAGGTCCAACAGAAGCTGCTTGAAGCGGGGATCAATATCCCCATCATTTTCATCACTGCGCACGGGGATATTCCGATGACCGTAAAGGCCATGAAGTCGGGTGCCTCTGAGTTCCTGACGAAACCATTCCGGCATCAGGAGTTTCTGGACGCGATTCAGCAGGCCTTGGGGCGCGACCAACTATCGCGCCGCCAGCGGAATGCGATGGCCGAATTGCAGGAACGGTACAAAGGCCTGACTGCACGCGAGCGTAGAGTGATGGACCTCGTAGTTTCTGGTATGCAGACAAAGCAGATCGCCTCGGTACTCGGGACGAGCGAAATTACCGCCGCCGTCCATCGCGGGCGTGTGATGCATAAGATGCAGGCGGGTTCTCCCGCTGAATTGGGCAGCATGGCGGAAAGACTGAAACCTTCTGCAAACAGATAGCTTTGGACCACCACAGCAGCAGGATCTCCTGTGGGCAGGAAATTCTCCTCCTCTCGGCCCTACGTATCCGCACATATAACCGGCCTATATGAAATCATAATTGTGCTTTTTGGGGCCGAGATAGATTGTGTCAGATATGAGCAGCGTAAGGAGGACGAACCTGGTCGCCGTCGTCGATGACGATGACTTGCTCCGGGATGCACTACGACGCCTGCTTAAGGCTTCCGGGTTAGGAGCAGTCTCCTTTGAATCAGCCGAAGATTTACTGAACTCCGGCCGACTTCCGGAGATTGCCTGCCTGATCGCCGACGTTCGCATGCCGGGCATGTCCGGTCTTGAACTGCAAGCGAAGCTTAAAGCTGAGCGATGCCCGATCCCGATAATTTTCATCACGGCCCATGGCGATGCCAAGATGCGGATTCAAGCAATGCGCGACGGGGCAGTGGAGTTCTTGACTAAACCCTTCGATAATGCAGTCCTACTAGAGATGATCCATGCCGCTCTCGAGGATTAGCTCGCGAGGGATTTGGGAGTCGAACGAATGAAAGTGGTTGACCAAGATCGTCGGGCCCGGCGATTCGAGCAGATCATTGGCAGTAGCCCGGCATTGAAAGTCGTTTTGGAGCAAGTGGAGCGCGTAGCAGCGGCGGATACCACGGTACTCATTCACGGAGAAACCGGAACTGGTAAAGAACTCATCGCTCACGCAATCCACAATGCCAGTTCCCGCAGCGGCCAACCTTTGATCAAGCTGAACTGCGCCGCCATTCCTTTTGACTTGCTCGAAAGTGAGCTCTTTGGCCATGAGCGGGGGGCTTTCACGGGTGCCATTGCGCAAAAAATTGGCCGCTTCGAATTGGCCGATAAAGGGACGCTATTCCTTGACGAGGTCGGAGACATACCACTTGCATTGCAGCCCAAACTCCTGCGTGTTCTACAGGAGCAGGAATTTGAGCGCTTGGGGAGCGGCCGCACGCATTGTGTTGACGTGCGGCTCGTCGCGGCCACTCACCGCGACCTGGAACTAATGGTAAAGCGTGATCAGTTTCGCAGCGATCTGTACTATCGCCTGAACGTATTTCCCATCCCGCTGCCACCACTGCGCGAGCGAATCGAAGATATCGGTCCCCTGGTGGAGCATTACGTTGAGGTGTTTTCGCGCCGAATGGGGAAGCACATCGAAAGCGTCCCAGATGAATTCGTTAGCGCTTTCAAGTCATATTCGTGGCCGGGAAACATTCGAGAGCTCCAGAACATGATCGAGCGCGCGGTAGTACTTTCCGATGAAGGCGTGCTTCCCAATCTTCTACGCCCAACTCGCGCCACCTCGACTATTAGCTTTCCTGTCAGGACAACGCTCAGCGACTCCGAGCGCACCTTGATCTTGAGCGCATTAGAGACGTCGGCATGGGTGGTCGGCGGACCATATGGCGCAGCCGCAAGATTGGGTTTGAAGCGCACTACGCTAGTCGCCCGCATGAAAAAGCACGGGATCTTTCGGCCACCTGAGGAGATTACTCGCGATCAGGCCCTCAACGGTAAATTGTCCAGCAACCGAGTCTGTTAGACGTGTGCTGAGGGCCTTCGGCCTCCATGCACGGGCTAATTCGTTGCGCCACTCCACGAAAGATGAAACCATCCGCCACTTCCACAATTTCCCTCCGCATCAACATCTCTCTCGCTGACCTCGATTGATCAACCGCGCTGTGATCGACGAACGCTCAAAAAGCAAGTGCATTGCCAGGTGCGCAAACCCTCGGTCTCTTTGCTAATCACTGCATTAATACCGCCACGCATCGGCTAACACAGAGTCTCCGGTGTCAGGATCCTGTCACTGTTCACGTTTGGTCATGCCTCGAACTGCGATATGGGTCAACTGCGCAGGACAACAGTGATTTCCAGCCTCAATTGTATGGCAGAAGAATTGCGAAAGTAGGGTGCAACGCTACTTTGGGAAGGATTGAAGTGGTGAACAAAATCGTCACCGAGTTAATGAAGTTGCAGGGAGGCCGATTCTCCGAAGGGCATCTACGCCATCGTCGCTCATTGGCCACTCGCGCCGTTCTGGCTCTGCTGGTGGTGGCGACCGTGTCTTTTGCCGCAGGTTGCGGAAACACGAACGCGGCACCAGCTATTCCGACTCCTGAGGTGGAAGTAGCCAGCGTAATTCAGAAAGATGTCCCGATCTTTAGTGAATGGGTGGCGACGCTCGACGGATACGTAAACGCGCAGATTCAGCCCCAAGTCACGGGATACATCGTCCGGCAAACGTACAAAGAGGGTTCGTTTGTACGCAAGGGTCAGGTGCTTTTTCAAATTGACCCGCGCCCTCTCCACGCGCTGCTCGACCAGGCAAACGCTCAGCTGGCACAGACTCAGGCACAACTTGGCAAAACAGAGATGGACGTTGACCGCGACACTCCGCTGGCCAAAGAGCGCGCCATTGCTCAGAGCCAATTGGACAACGACATCCAAGCGAACCGGGCGGCGAAGGCGGCGGTCAAGGCCGCTGAAGCACAAGTGGAACAGGCCCACCTGAACCTCGAGTTCACCGAAGTTAAATCGTTGCTGGACGGCATCGCAGGAATCGCTCAGGTGCAAATCGGAAATCTCGTCAATCCGACGACGGTTCTAACGTCGGTTTCGCAGATGAATCCGATCAAGGCATATTTCTCGATCAGTGAACAGGAATACCTTCACTACGCCGAGCGAATTAATGCGGAGACGCAAAAAGAAAAGCCCTCCAACGGGCCGCCGTTTGATCTGATTTTGGCCGACGGATCGGTCTACCCGCACAAAGGTATTGGTCTGCTAACGAATCGCCAGGTAGATACAGCCACGGGCAGTATTCAAGTCGTCTGTTCTTTTCCCAATCCCGACAACATTCTCCGTCCCGGACAGTTTGGAAGATTGCGGGCTGCGGCGGAAGTGAGGCGCGATGCTCTGCTTGTGCCGGAGAAAGCCGTGAACGAACTGCAAGGAGCCCATCAATTGGCAGTAGTGGGCAGTGACAACAAGGTGAGCATCCGGCCGGTAACAGTCGGAGAGCGCGTCGGGCAAGCATGGATCATCGAAAGCGGCGTCAAGCCAGGCGAATTCGTGATTGTGGAGGGACTCCAAAAAGTGCAGAGCGGTTCAACCGTGAAAATCAAACCGACCGAGCGGGCGAAAGGCGAGTAAGTTCATGTCCAAGTTTTTTATCAATCGCCCCATTGTCGCCATGGTCATTTCGATCGTGATGGTAATCGTCGGAGCGGTTACGATTGCCACACTTCCGGTAGCCCAGTTTCCGAATATCGTCCCGCCCGAAATTCAAGTGCTCGCTACGTACGTGGGCGCGGATGCACAGATCCTCGAGCAATCTGTCTCGACGCCGATTGAGCAACAAATGAGCGGCGCAGACAACATGAACTACATGTACTCGCTCAATTCGACGGCGGATGGACTCGCCCGCCTCATTGTGAACTACGACGTCAAGACCGAACCGAATACCGATCTGATGCTGACGCAAATGCGGACGACGCAGGCGGCGTCTCAGCTTCCGAGCGATGTTAGCAACTACGGCGTGACAGTGCAGAAGACGGTAACCGCTCCTCTGATGCTGATCACCCTTTACTCACCACATGGCACCTATGACGCACGCTTCCTAGCAAATTACGCGTATATCAACCTCGCTGATCAAATCAACCGTTCCTCCGGCATCGGGAGCGTCCAGGTCTTCGGAGCAGGCCAGTACGCGATGCGGCTATGGGTCAAGCCGGACAGGCTGGCAAAGTTGGCGATCACAGTTCCTGAGATCGTTTCAGCTATCCAGGCGCAAAATACCGTGAACCCCGCGGGACAGGTGGGCAGCGAACCAGTTCCGAAGGGGCAGCAGTTCACCTATTCCGTGCGGGCACAAGGGCGCCTTACATCTCCGGAGGAGTTCGGAAAGATCGTTGTTCGCGAGTCACCGGGCGGGGCGTTGGTCCAGGTAAAAGATGTAGCCCGCGTAGAGCTAGGCGCACAGAGCTACAACATGGTGAGCCGACTGGATGGAAAAGCGGCAGCCATCATTGCGGCCTACCAACTGCCCGGTTCTAACGCTGTGCAAACCGCAAATGGCCTCAAAAAGTTAATGGCAGACCTAAAGGGGCGGCTGCCACAGGATGTGGACTACGTTATCTCGTTGGACACAACGGAGGCAGTCAACGAAGGGATGAAGGAGATCGTCCTGACGCTGGTCATTGCCATCGTCCTGGTGCTCGTCGTTGTCTTTATTTTCTTGCAAGGCTGGCGCGCCACGCTGATTCCGCTGCTCGCCGTGCCTGTATCGCTTGTCGGTACGTTCATTTTCTTTCCGCTGTTCGGCTTCTCCATTAACACCCTCTCGCTATTCGGATTAGTGCTCGCAATCGGACTCGTCGTTGACGACGCGATTGTCGTCGTGGAAGCTGTGGAACGGCATATCGAGGAAGGTCTTACACCGAAAGCGGCGACTCTCAAGGCGATGGAAGAAATCTCAGGTCCCGTGATTGGAATCGCTCTCGTCCTCTCGGCCGTTTTTATTCCCACTGCATTCATTCCCGGAATTACCGGACGCCTTTACCAGCAATTCGCCGTTACGATCGCCCTGTCTGTAATCCTGTCGGCTTTTAATGCATTGACCCTGAGCCCAGCGCTGGCTGCACTCTTACTGCGGCCAAAGACATCGAGTGGCGGCCGGTTGGGAAGGTTTTTCGACCGGTTCAATCGTGTCTTTAGCAACGCCACTGAGGGTTATGTACGCCTTTGCGGCGTTCTGATTCGCAAGAGCGCAGTCGCGTTGCTTTTGCTGGCGGCCTTCGCTGTAGGGGCCTGGTTGTTTCAGAGCAGGGTTCCTTCGAGCTTTCTTCCCGACGAGGATCAGGGGTATTTATATGTCAACTTACAGCTTCCGACGGCCGCATCGCTTCAGCGTACGGACGAGGTGGCCACGAAAATCGAAAACGTTCTAGCTAATACGGCGGGCATTGAACACACAAACAGTGTGGTCGGTTACAGCCTGTTGAGTTCTGTGCGCACCAGCTACAACGCTTTTTTCTTTGTCACATTAAAGCCTTGGGGCGACCGAACCTCACGCGAGGAACAGCTGCAGGCACTCAAGGAACACCTTAATGCGAAGCTCTCGTCAATGCCCGAGGGCGTGGCCTTTTCTTTCTCCCCTCCTGCCATTCCAGGAATTGGGACCTCCGGCGGATTCACTTTCGTGCTTGAAGATCGTGCGGGCATGGACCTCGGGTTTCTTTCATCGAATCTCCAGACCTTTCTTACAGAAGCGAGAAAGCGTCCCGAATTGGTCGGATTGAGCACGACTTCTCTAGCCAGCGTGCCGCAGTTGTACGCGAATGTGGACCGTGAGAAGGCTTTGAAACAAGGCGTGGCAGTCAGGGACGTGTATCAGACTTTGCAAGCATTCATGGGTGGGCTGTTCATCAATTATTTCAACCGCTTTGGACGGCAATGGCAGGTGTACATCGAAGCGGAAGGCGACTATCGAACCAGGCCGGAAAATGCTGGCCAGTTCTACGTGCGAAACAATCGAGGCGAAATGGCGCCGCTCGCGTCCCTCATCAGTTTTCAACCGCGCCCTGGCCCAGAATTCACGATGCGGTTCAACGAGTATCGATCTGCCCAAATTAATGGTGCCGCGGCACCCGGCTACAGCTCCGGCCAAGCTATGGCTGCTCTGGAAGAAGTTTTCCGGAAAACGATGCCTCCGCAAATGGGTTTTGACTATCTGGGAATGTCATATCAGGAAAAGAAAGCACAGGAGGGTCTTCCAGCGGCTGCCATTTTTGGTTTCTCGCTTCTGTTCGTTTTCCTGATTCTTGCCGCGTTGTATGAAAGCTGGTCGCTTCCTTTCAGCGTGCTTCTGAGCACTCCCGTTGCCGTCTTCGGAGCGTTCTTCATTTTGTGGTTGCGCCGAACGCTTTTGGGTGCTTTTCTGCCGAACTACATGGTCCAGATCGAAAGCGACGTTTATTCGCAAATCGGTCTGGTGATGTTGATCGGCTTAGCGGCGAAGAACGCAATCCTGATCGTGGAGTTTGCGAAAGAGCAATACGAGCAAGGCAAACCGCTGCCGGAGGCAGCACTGGCGGGAGCACGCTTGCGCCTTCGGCCAATCTTAATGACTTCCTTCGCGTTCATTCTTGGTGCGGTTCCACTGTGGACCGCTTCCGGGGCAGGAGCTGTGGCACGCCAGATCATGGGTACAGCCGTCATCGGCGGCATGTTGGCTGCGAGCCTCATCGGTATTTTCTTCATCCCTGCCGCCTTTTATCTCGTCGAGAACTGGTCCGGTGCAGGCAGGAGGCGCGAACCGTTTGCGGCTCCCGAAACTGCGCCCGCCGAGGGCGATTGACATGAAACGATGCATTGTCTTGACGACCGTCGCCCTTCTAGCTACGGGCTGCGCCGTGGGTCCGAGATACAAAAGACCCACTGTGGCGGTACCCGGCTCCTATCGGGGCGTGGTCTCCGAACAGGGCTTACAAGCGCCGGTCACAGGACCACAGATCGTATCGCTCGGGGAGCAAAAGTGGTGGGACGTATTTCAAGATGAGCAACTGCGCACGCTGATTCGTATGGCACTTCAGCAGAACTATGACTTGCGTATAGCGGCATCTCACATTCTCGAAGCGCAAGCGCAGCTTGGAGTCACGCGTGCCGATCAATTTCCGACCCTGAGTGCAGGTGCGGCCATTGCCGATGTTCGCACGGCCCAGTCGAAGTTCCTTCCGGAATTTGAAACCAGTACCGGCCAGGTGAATGCGTCTGCCTTTTGGGAACTCGATTTTTGGGGCAAATATCGCCGCGCAACAGAAGCCGCCCGAGCCAATCTTCTTGCAACCGAATGGGCCCGTCAGGAAGTCGTTTCGACCCTCGTGGCCAATGTCGCGGCATCGTACTTTCAATTGCGAGCATTGGACCTTCAGTTGGAAATCTCAAAACGTACGCTCAATTCCCGGCAGGAGTCATTGCGGCTGACGCGAATTCTGGCTGACGGCGGTTCGACCTCTCTACTGGACGTACGCCAGGCCGAGCAGTTGGTTTTTACCGCAAGCGCCGAAGTCCCGGCTCTGGAACAGCAGATCGAGCAGCAGGAAAATTTGCTCAGCATTCTTCTCGGCCAGAATCCCCGTGATGTACCGCGGGGGCAAACTCTAACCGAGCAACTCCAGCCGCCGGAGATTCCAGCGGGGCTTCCTTCGGCGTTGCTGGAGCGCCGGCCTGACATTCGAGAGGCGGAAGACCAATTGATTGCCGCAAACGCCGAAATCGGCGTGGCGCGAGCAGCATATTTCCCTCAGATCTCGCTCAGTGGGACTGGTGGATTTCAGAGTTCCGCTTTGAGCAACTTATTCACTGGCCCCGCGGGGGCATGGAGTTTCGGTGCTTCTCTGACCCAGCCCATCTTTACGGCGGGCAGGCTTCGCTCTGGAGTACGTCTGGCCGAGGCGCGTCGAGAAACGGCGCTGCTGGTTTACCAACAATCAATTCAGGCGGCGTTTCGCAGTGTCTCCGATGCCCTGATTGCATACCGCAAAACGCACGAATTCCGCACCCAGGAGGAATTTCTGTTCCAGTCGGCGCAGGATGCAGCGCGTCTCTCCCACATGCGTTATAGCGGCGGCGTCACGGGTTATCTGGAAGTTCTGACAAACGAAACTAATGCCTTTTCGGCGGAACTTGCCCTCGTGCAAGCCCGCCTGAATGAATTGCTGGCGCTGGTTCAGTTGTATCAAGCACTGGGAGGAGGCTGGCAGCAGTAACGCTTGCGGCGTTTGAGTTGTACCGCATGGACATGACTGAGGATCTTGCGCTAGGCCGCGCAGAACAGTGAGAGAGGTCAACGTTTGAAAAGTCCTGACAGCACTTCAACCAGCCATCTGGCAATTGCAGTGGATCACAGTGGCCTGGAGGTAATCGTCCGCTTGACTGGGCGCATCGATGTCGATTCGTCGCCCGATGTTCGGGAATGTCTTCTGGCTACCCTATTGGGCAAACCATTAGTTCGTGCGGTCACCGTCGACCTGGGTGACGTCATCCATATTGAGGCATCAGGAATCGCGACGCTGGTTGAGGCTCTTAAAATCGCGGGCCATCGCCAGATTCGACTCCATTTGCAAGGACTGCACGGTTCTGTGTTGCGGCTGTTCGAGGTCACGGGGCTGCTTCCGCTGTTCGAGACGATACACGGCGGGAAGGGGGTGGCGTGATGGTAGATGTTCTTGAAAGTGTCGGTGAAAAAACAATCGAACACCTCGACTACGTCGGAAGTCTGAACATTCAGTGGTGGGCCACACTGCGAGCGATGGTGCAATCGCTTCCTTTTGTCGGAAACCGTTATCGATGGCAGGCCGCGGTGAGGCAGATGCTGGAAATCGGCGTCGATGCAATGCCCATGGTTTCTTTGATGTCCATATGCACCGGATTCATTTTCGCCATGCAAGGGGCGTCAGAACTTCGGCGCTTTGGGGCACTGCGCTACGTCGTTGACTTGGTCGCAGTCGGCTTCACGCGCGAACTCGGCCCGCTGATGACGGCAATTGCCGTCAGCGGACGGTCCGGCTCCGCTTTCGCGGCCGAGATTGGCACTATGAAAGTGACCGAGGAACTCGATTCCCTCCGCGTCATGGCGCTCGAGCCTATAGAGTTCGTCCTCGCGCCGAAATATCTGGCCGCTTTGATTGCGGTCCCTTGCCTCAGCGTTGTCGCGAATGTCTGCGGCATTTTGGCTGGGGCTTTGTTCATGTTTTTCAGCATTCGCTTGACTCCCGTGTTGTACCTCCACTATGTGTTCGCTGCAATTGACTTGCGCGACGTAGTTATGGGGCTCATAAAAAGCATTGTCTTCGGGACCATTATTGCTCAGGTTGGATGTCTGGAAGGCTTTCGTGTTCACGGTGGCCCCGACTCCGTTGGTCGCTCCACTACGAGTGCTGTTGTGAAATCAACGTTCTTGGTCATCGTTGCGGATGCGATTTTCACCGCCATCTTTTACTTCACGGGGAAACACTGATGCCAATCATTTCCGTCCGCGATCTTGTGGTTGAGTACGACGGTCGCAGAGTGCTGAATGGATTGAATCTCGACATCGAGCACGGAGAAACGATGGTGTTGTTGGGCGGCAGTGGCTGCGGCAAGAGCACATTGTTACGCCAGATCATCGGACTGGAGCGCCCCAAGTCGGGCAGCATCCACGTGAACGGAACGGATATTACCTGTTGCTCAAAGTCGGATTTGAAGAAGATGCATCGCTCGATCGGAGTGGCCTTCCAAAGCGCAGCTTTGTTCAACTCGTTGAATGTCGAAGATAACGTCGCGTTGCCCCTGCGTGAACATACGCGACTTGCACCTTCAATCATTGAACTGGTTGTCTGGTTCAAGTTGGCTGCGGTTGGCCTTGCGGACCATGGGAAGTTATTTCCCCAGGAGCTTTCCGGCGGCATGAAGAAGCGTGCGGCGGTCGCGCGGGCGCTCGCACTCGGCCCTGAAATCCTTGTGCTCGATGAGCCGTCGGCCGGGCTTGATCCCATCGTTGCCGCAGAACTCGATGAACTGATTTTGCTGCTGAAGCAGACCTTACAGATGACGGTCATTGTGGTCACCCACGAACTCCCAAGCGCGTTCCGCATTGCCGACCGCATCGCCATGCTCTATCAGGGTTCATTCAGCTCGGTCGGTACAAAAGACCAAATCAAAGCTAGCCAGAACCCACGTGTGCGGCAGTTTCTTGATCGGATTCCCGAGGACATAGCGAAAACGTCTGCCGTGGCCGCGCACTTCGAAAAATACCTGGATTCCGCGGAGGCATACCAGTGACCACAGAAGCAAAAGTCGGAGCCTTTGTCCTTGGATGCGCATCGATCCTGGCATTTACGATCGTCCACCTGGTCAACGCGCAGCTCAATGGCCACACCGTTCCACACCGCACCTATCTTCGTTACGCTGGCGGGATAGAGGCGGGCGCCCCAGTCCTCTTCGGAGGAATCAACGTGGGGAAAATAACAGCGGTTCGGCCTTGGACATCAGATCCGACCAAGATCGAAATTTTGCTGGAGGTGAAGGAAAATACCCCTCTGAACGAAAAATGTGTGGCTAAGTTGGGACTTGTCAGTGTGATGAGTGGCGCAGCCTTGTCCATCACAACGGGCACCAACGATGCTCGCCGCCTTCCTGCAGGCTCGATCATTGCTTCGCAAGAAGCCGCAAGTCTGGACGAGATCACCGACAAAATGGCAACTGCGGCAGACAATGCAAACGGCCTCATCACCGAGGCTCGGGGAGAACTGGGAGGAATCAGCGGAGATGCGCGGACGCTGCTGGCAAACCTTAATACGGTAGCCGGCAAACCCAACCAGCAAAAGATTCAGGCCGTCCTGGATAACGTCAACGCAATGCTAGCGACTGACCGCCCCAAGATCGACCATTTGACAGATGAATTGAACGCGCTCAGCCAGCATGCGGATGAGACCATTCAAAACGTGAACGGCACCGTAAGCGATCTGCGTGAACCGATCCGTAACGACCTGGCTAATCTGCAGGGCACATTGTTACAAGCGAAGCAATTGCTCGGGGATATGCAGGTGTTGGTGCGGGCCAATGACTACAAGATTGATGACACGATCGAACATTTGCGGACTGCGACGGAAAACCTGGATCAGTTGACAGATTCGGTGAAACAGCGCCCGTGGAGTCTCATTCGAATCAAACAACCAGAAGACCGCAAGGTACCGAAATAGATGAGTTGCACCAAGAACGGGGTTCCTCGCTTCCTACCAGCTTCACCGGAGATTAAACATGAGAAAAAGTCTGGCTATGTCCCTCGTTGCACTTTCCACTATCGTCGTCCTGGCCGGCTGTGCGGGCAAGGTGGGACGTGCGAACTACTACACTCTCAACCTGCCTGCCCCGCCTGATCCACCAGTCGCGGAAAATGCGCACACTACGCTGGCGATTCGCGAATTTACTGCGCCCGCCTACCTACGGCGTGGGGCGATTGTGTACAAGACGTCTCCGGAACTCGTCGGTTTCTATGCTTATCATCGCTGGGCCATTGACCCGTGCGAGTTTGTCACCGAATCGATCATCGATCGCCTTAGCGCCACAGGGACCTTTTCCCGCGTGAAGCATTACGACGGTCAGCCCGATGCTGACTACGTGGTCAGCGGACGATTGGAGAAGCTTGAGGAAATTGACTATGAAGGCGGCGTCAAGGTCGAGGTCGCAGTCTCCGCCCAGATGACCAGACTTGACACCGGGACGATTGTTTGGAGTAAAGCTGTTTCGGAAGTCGGAGAGGTCAACCAACACGACGTTCCTACGGTGGTATCAGAAATGAGCCACACGATGGAACGAGCGATCGAGAAACTGCTGACGCCGGTGCCTGGGACTCGGTCCGCGGTGTCAAGGGCGGCGACTAACGAAAATTAGACATTCGAGGTGCCAGTTCTCAAAGTTGATCACCCTTCACTGAACGTGGTGCGCTGTCAAATTGTCTCAACACTGTCAACGATCGACGCACAGCCTTCTGAACGCCGGCATTGCAGTCCTTGCACTTGCAGCTGGGGAGGTTTGGTAAGCGCCCTGCATGTGCTGGATTTGCGGAAAAACCCGGCTCTCTCAAGATGTGAACCAGGGTTTGAAACAGGTTGCGCGATGCGCGAGCAAGAAAGTTCCGAGAGGTTGACAAATGGCTGGGCAGGCCCGCACTCGAATATCTGAAAGCGCTGAAAATCAGTACGCGACTGACGAGGATTTTCTCCGGATTTTCGACGAGGACCTGAATCCTCTTTATCAGCTTTCCTTTCTCCTTACGGGAGATCACCAGAAAGGAGAAGCGTGTTTTGTAGCCGGTATTGAACGCTGTGCCAATGAGAACCGCGTGTTCAGACAATGGGCACGTGCCTGGACGAAGCGCGTTATCGTGCAAAACGCAATTCGTGAACTCCGGCCGCGACGGAGTTCCAATTCGTCGTCGCTGCGATCAGTTTTCTCTCACAATCAGCAGTCGAGCAGTCCGTCCCGACATTTCGATGCCGACGGTGTATTAATGCTTGCAGACTTCGAGCGCTTTGTTTTCGTAATGTGTGTTCTGGAGCACTACCGGGAAAGCGAGTGCGCTCTTCTTCTCGGCTGCTCAGCTTCCCAAGTTCGCGAAGCTTGCACTCGCGCCATACAGGCATTGGCTAGTACCGGTCAGGTGTCGTTTTCGGGAGAGTCAGTTCGCCGATAAAGCGAGCTGGCAAGCGGATTGGTTACTGGAAAAGATTTTCCCTTCACACCACATTGACCTCAGGCCGCTTTCGAGACGAATTCATTTGACTGAGCCGACAAAGCCACGCCGGCAAAGCCACGCCGACAAAGTCCCGCCGACAAAGTCCAGAGACTCTCCCCACGGGCGCTACTCAATGCCGATCAAAAGCACTGTCAGCACACTGACACTGGCAACTTCATGCCGCACCCGAACGCATTTCCTGTTGCCTAAGTGCTTATATGGCAACGACGTAGAAGGATGAGGCCATAGCTTGTCACGGAATTTGGCTTGCATTCCAAGCAGTACGAACACCGTAAATAATCGTACCGGGAGAGGCGATGGCAACCATCACAGAGAAAGAAACGATTAAAACCATAACGACACACTACATTGATGGTGCGTTCGTTGAATCCCATGGCCGCGAAGTCATGGACATTATCAAACCGACCAACGGGAAAGTGATCGCCCGTGTCACGCTAGGCGATGAGGATGATACGAGACGCGCTATAGCGGCGGCCAAGCGCGCATTCACCGGTTTCAGCCGGACAACGAAAGAAGAGCGCTCGCGTCACTTGCGCCGGTTACACGAGGCTGTCGAAGCACGCATCGACGATCTGACGGCCGTGATGATTGAGGAGTACGGTGGGGTCGCCCGCTTCGCTCGACTAATCGTGGAGTCGGGCGTCACCGCTTTTGCAGCGGCTGAAAAGGGACTTCAAGAGCTGACGCTAAGACAGAGCTGGGGCAAGACGACGGTCACGCTGGAGCCAGTCGGCGTCGCCGGGTTGATTACGGCTTGGAACGCGAACGCACTGTTCATTTGCCTCAAGTTGGCATCGGCAGTAGCGGCCGGTTGTACGGTCGTCATCAAGCCGAGCGAGATGAGCTCGCTGCAGACACGGGTGATGGTTGAGGCCCTGAATGCCGCCGGCTTGCCAAACGGCGTTTGCAACGTGGTCACGGGCCTCGGCACTGCCGTTGGCGCTGAACTAGTTCGCAATCCCGACGTCGCGAAAATTTCCTTCACTGGTTCGGTTGCTGTGGGTGAAACCATCATGCGCGATGGTGCGGCAACCATGAAGCGCGTCACGCTCGAGTTGGGTGGAAAGTCACCCACAATCGTGCTAGATGACGCCGCACTCGACAAGGCCATCCCATCCGCTCTTATCTTGGCTTTCTTGAATAGCGGTCAAGCTTGCGCCGCGGGCACGCGTCTGCTCGTGCCTAAAAGCCGGCTCGACGAGGTGAAGCGGGCCATACAGGAAGGGATGCGCGCCTTTACGGTCGGGGATCCGGCTGATCCCAACATCATGGTCGGACCAATGGTGTCGCAAAAACAATATGAGCGCGTGGAATCTTACATTCGCAAAGGAATTGAAGAAGGTGCTGAAGTGCTGGTCGGCGGAGAAGGCCGTCCGAAGGGTCTCGAAGCAGGTTATTTCGTGAAGCCGACTGTGTTCGTCAATGTGAACAATGACATGGCGATTGCCCAGGAAGAGATTTTTGGTCCTGTGCTCAGTGTCATCGCCTACGACTCTGAAGACGAAGCGATCCAAATTGCGAATGACTCCAAATACGGTCTTCACTCCGCCGTGATGGGTACCGACCTCGATCGCGCACGCCGCGTTGCATCTCAGCTACGGGCCGGGCGCGTGGTGATCAATAACATGACGGACGACCCTCAGGCACCTTGGGGCGGATTTAAATACTCTGGCGTTGGCCGCGAATATGGCAAATACGGGATTGAGGCGTTCCTTGAACCAAAAGCCATCCTTGAATGATCCGGAAAGGAAACCAATAAAAGAGGACGAGTTCATGAGTAAGCACGTCACTATCTCTGCCAACGAAGCCGCCGATCGCCTCGCTATCCGCGAGCTCGTTGAAGCCTATGCTTATTGTGCTGATCGCCGCGATGCGAAAGGTCAGATGGCGCTCTTTACCGCCGACACTCACTTTGTGGTCTACATGAACGCTAAGGACCCGACGCCTTCACAGGAACTGAACTCCCGTGATGCGCTGGCCCCGGTATTCGCAGATCTGAACAAGTATGCCGCCACGATGCACTTCGTCGGCCAAGGCACGATTCTCACCTTGACGCCCGACAAAGGCACCGGCGAAGCGTATTGCCTGGCACATCACCTCACCGTCGACGATGGAAAGAGAAGCCTCATGATCGCGGCGCTCCGCTATTACGACACTTTCGTGAAGCAAGACGGTGAATGGTTGTTTGCGGAGCGAAAGCTGTACGTTGACTGGATCGAGGAGCGCATTCTGTCATGACGGCCCCTAACACGACGGCATCGAAGAGCGCTGCCGCTGTTGGCCAAAAGCGTCTCGTCATTGTGGGCGCGAGTGGAATGGTCGGCGGATATGCCCTTCGCTGCGCGCTCGATAGCTCTGCCGTCAAAAGCGTGACTTCGATTGGGCGCAAGAAGCTCGGCATCTCGCACCCCAAGTTGAAAGAGGTCCTACATCAAAACTTCGCGGACTGTTCCATTGTCGCAGGTGCGCTTTTGGGCCAGGATGCGGCGGTCTATTGCCTGGGGACGTACACCGGGTCAGTGTCAGACGCTGAACTCCGCGCTATAACCGCCGACTACACGATCGAGTTCGCGCGAGTTTTCCGTAACAGCAGTCCGAACGCCGCATTCTCGTTTTTAAGCGGGAACGGTGCAGACCCGACGGGACGAAGCCGGCTCGCCTTTGCGCGCTACAAGGGAATGGCCGAGAAGGCATTACTCGCAGCTGGTTTCCCGCACGTTTACCTTTTTCGACCCGCATATATCTACCCGGTGCAGCCGCGAAAGGAACCGAATTCCAGTTACCGGCTGATACGCGCGGTCTATCCCATATTTCGACTGCTGTTTCCGAACCAGGTCATTCGGGCTGACGAATTGGCCTGGGCAATGGTGGATGTTGTGCTTCGAGAAACACTGGAGCGCCAAGGCTTGGTTTTCGAAAACCGAGCCATCCGAGCCATGATCAAGTCGCAAATGCCCGTACCGAATCGCACTGCGTGATTGATCACATTTCGACAAGGATCCGTTACTATCCGTGACTGAATCACAAAATGAGGCAATGAATGAAGAGAATCGTGATTATCGGTGCTGGTTTTGCGGGGCTCGCTGCCGCTAAGGCCCTTAGGCATGCAAACGCCGATGTCCTGGTGATTGATCGAGCGAATCACAATCTCTTTCAGCCTCTGCTCTATCAGGTGGCGACAACGGTGCTTTCGTCCGCTCAAATCGCATCTCCGATCCGGGGACTTCTGAGGAATCAGCGAAACACGACCGTATTTCTGGGCGAAGTCAGCGGAATCAATAAAGACGCAAAGTTTGTCTACGCTAGCAATGAGGACCATAAGGACGCTGCGCTCGGTTACGACATCTTGGTGATCGCAACCGGAGTCGCGCATAGCTATTTTGGGCACGATGAGTTTGCACAGTTTGCGCCCGGTCTGAAGGGACTGGCTGACGCGGTCCGCATCCGCAACAAGATTCTAAAAGCATTCGAACAAGCAGAAATGGAGGACGATCCGAGTCGGCGCCAAGATTTTCTGACCTTTGTTTTGGTCGGGGCGGGGCCAACTGGTGTAGAACTTGCCTCATCACTCGCAGTGCTTGTTCGCACCAAGTTGAAAGCGGAGTTCCGCCGTATCGACCTCGCGGCGACACGCATCGTGCTGGTGGACATGGCGCCTCGCGTCTTGGGAACTTTCGCTTCGGAACTCTCCGACGCAGCTAAGCACCGGCTGGAAAATCTTGGCGTAGAAGTGCGTTTGGGGCACAGCGTTGACCAAATTGACGCGGACGGGGTTGTCGTCGGCGGAGAGCGTATCGCAAGTAAGGTCGTCATCTGGACCGCAGGAGTAGCGCCTTCGCCAGCCGGTAAGTGGCTGAACGTGGACACGGACCGCGCCGGCCGCGTCCGCATTCAAAACGATCTCACGGTTCCCGGACATCCAGACATATATGTAATCGGTGATACTGCTTCGCTCGAGCAGGACGGAAAACCCCTGCCCGGTGTCGCTCAAGTGGCGATCCAACAAGGTCGCTATGCAGGCCGGCGCATCGCTCAAAGCTTGCTCAGTAAGCCCTCCCCCAAGCCGTTCCGATATTTCGACAAAGGAAACATGGCAGTTATCGGAGCGGGTTTTGCAATCCTTCAAGCAGGTAAAGTCCGGTTGAGCGGGATAGTAGCCTGGCTGGCGTGGGCAGGGGTTCATCTACAGTTTCTCGCAACTAGCAGTCTACGTCTCACCGTGTTTTTGCAATGGATCTGGAGCTTTTTGACGGGTCAGACAGGGGTTCGGTTGATCGTGAATCACATTTCTCCTTCCAAGCAGAATAAGGATATGGAACTGCCTACTCCGCGGACGTGACCCATCTCTTCTCTGTAGTCTCGACCCTCACCGTCTGGCCGGTGAGGAACTGAAGTTCCAATACCGCGAAGTTCCATCCTATTCCAGTGCGCATAGTCGGCGCCGCTCCTCGCAGGCTCGACCGCTTTCCGTATTGCGACCCTCGCGATTCTTGTGTTCTTCCTACGCGATTCGATCCGCTCTGTGTGACCACCATTTGACACTGATCTATTCATGACACACTTAGTGATCAACACCAGTCTTCAGACTTAAACTCGCTTCTTTTCAGGGTTGCAATCTCTGAAGGCGTTTGGCCCCGCACCTCCTCCGCGACCAGAAAGGCTGGTACGCCGCCTGACGAAATCGAAACTGCATTCCCAATCGTCTGTTTGTCGCCTTCAGAAGCTGCACATTGTTCGACAGCCTCCATCGAAGGGAAATAAACCTCAGCGATGCGGTGGAACGGAGGTTCGCCCGCCGGTGAACCGAGCACCCTGATCACGACAATCTTGGTTTTGCCCGCAAGTCTCGCGACCGCCATGGGCACATGGTCTCGGTTGTAGACTGCTTCGAAGGCTCCGACATCCTTTGGGCGTGGATAAATCAGCACTAAACCTTACCGCCATTTCGTTCTCCTTAAGAAGTTACCGGAGCACAACGGACCATTGTGAAGGTCATGTCGTGCTATCAATCGCCGCTTAGCAAGCCACCGATACCAATCGTGAGACGGCGGAATATTCCGGCTAAGGTACGGTATGAAAAGACCCGCCATGTCGAAATGTGAGATGGCGGGCCACTCTATTGTTAGCCAGCCGACTCTCAATCGAGGCGCTGGACGATAGGACAGTTGATAGAGAAACCTGAGGTCCCGAAGGTTTTACCACCTGGCCCGGTGATCAGACCGTCCTGCACGAAGGTGAGAATCTGGAACTCCTCCCGCAGTTGTCCGCGGAACCCTTGGTCGATCGCCTCCTGGGTCCATTCGAACAACTGCGCATCCCAGTACGGGCTGTAATCGAGCGCGATGGTGGGAATTCCCCCCACCACGTTATTCGGCCTGAATCCATCGGCCAGATCTGCCGACAAACC
>Ga0307476_10000207_pt1 | contig 56672 bp, 61 predicted proteins | sample atmos_gasesECM2C_2_FD_203314 | JGI IMG/M metagenome (GOLD analysis project Ga0307476, IMG submission 203314) | Hardwood forest soil microbial communities from Morgan-Monroe State Forest, Indiana, United States - atmos_gasesECM2C_05 | ecosystem: Environmental > Terrestrial > Soil > Temperate... | reverse complement strand
CATCTAAGCCAATGTACTTCACACTCTCCATGGGTGTTCCTTTCGTTGGGCGTAGTTACTGTTCCTCACAGCAACTGCAGCCTACTCCGAAAAGGGGCGCCCTTTTATATTGCGTGGCCCACTCAAGCCCGCTTGGCTTGAGTGGGGGATGTTCATACGTCACAGACATAGCGCGATTAACGAACTAGATCGTTAGGCAGAAGCCCAATGCGGCGACAGACGGGACGTTCCACCCCCTACGCCCTAGCCTCATGCGCAAGTCCGGCGGCCGCTCGCACCCGGACTTTCACCTCCACGTGTGATCCAAGCCGGTTGATAATTGCCATCAGGCGATCCACGGTGAAGCGACCCAGGTCCGCGTTGCGAATGCGCGAAAAATCGGCTGCGGCGATCCCGGTGCGCCGGTACGCGGCGCGCACGGTGAGGCCTTCGCGGTCCACTGCCTTGATGATCTCGGCGGCAAGGATGGCCTTGAATTGCTCCGCGTCGGCGTTCTTGCGCCCTAGGTCGCGGAACGCGTTCCCGCTTCCCCGCACCACGTCCAGTTTTTCCTTTTTCATCCCAACATCTCCTTCAATCTCTTGAGGCGATCATCGTGGCCTAATTCTGCCCCGTTGAACTCCCCGGCTGCAATCCAAGCCCCGACCCATAATATTCCGCCAGCGCGTGCCTCTCATCCTCAGTAAGCAGCGCTCCGATAGTCCGCATCGGCATGTTGATATCGTTGGAACGATTACCGCTCGCGAAGGCTTCGAGCTGGATTAAGACATAATCGGCATTCTGTGTGGCCAGCGACGGAGCCCCCGGCCGGAAAGCGACCGGACCATGGCACGCTTGGCATGGTGGGATGCCACGCTCTCCGTCTCCAAACGAAATCAGGTGCAATGCCATCGCCTCATGACCGTGCTCAGGCTTCGACTGCGGAAAAGCTCGGTTGTCCTGCGGGTCCGCATACACCGGCACCTTCGCGTAGTAAGCCGCCACGTCCGCCACATCCCGTGGCACAAGCGATTCCGCGATGGGATTCATCGCTCGCGACAGTCGCTTATGAGTTCGAAAATCTTCCAACTGCTTGAAGGCCGCAAGCGTGTCCATGCCCGCAAGGTTCGGAGTCGCCGCACTCGGACTGAAGCCCTCCGCACCGTGACAATGGTCGCATCGCTTTGCGAGAAGCATTCCGCGAAAGGCGTCTCCGGCGGAAGCTGCGGCGATCGTTTCTGGCGTCCACGACACGTAAGAGGGAACTTGATCCGGCGGATTGTCGCGCGCTTGCAGCAAGAGCGAACCCAGCCCGCTAGCCACAACTAAACTCGGAGCTATAGCCGAAGCGAGCCACGCTCGGTGATTCGCAAAGAGAGAGAACCGGCTATTGCGCAGCACAATTTCCCCTTTCCCCAGTCCGTAGCGCCGGAAACTGATCGCGAGCTACCACCTGCAATCGGGACCGCATCGCGTAATGTCCCGCTCCGCAAAACTCGCGGCAGGGCATGGCGTACTCGCCGGGCTGCGGAAACTGGAGCTGAGCCTCAGCGATCGAGCCCGGCAGCACCTCAACTTTATAGTTCGTCTCGTTGATGGCGAGGGAATGCACCGCATCGGCGCTGGTGATGCGAAGATGAACCGGAACTCCTGCAGGAAGGAGAACGCAGTGAGGGATGAACAAGTATTGCTCGGCGATCATCCGTACTGTGACTGAGCCGTCGGCGTCTTGTTCTGTTCCAAGGTTGCTCTCGACAAACTCCCCGGCCAGGTGCAACGTGAGCGGATCAATTTGAGAGCCTCTTAGAAAGCCCACCAGCGGTACATCGATCTGATAGTAACGCGTGGCAGGGATGAGGCACAGAACCAGCACCGTCAGCAAGAAAGTTCGCAGCTTTCGCCAGTTCACAATCGGTTTGAACCCTTAATACGATCGGGAAGGGCACGAGTTCACTCGTGCCGTTAGACGCAAAAAATGCACCCGCGCTTTAGCGCCGGAGGTGATCTCCCTGCGCGCCGAAGCTACTCTCCGCCAAGCTCTTTCAGCACCGCGCTGCAGCGCTCGCAAACTGTCGGATACGTCTTGTCTTCGCCAACATGCGTCGAATAGTTCCAGCACCGCTCGCACTTCAATCCATCCGCTTTCTTCACCTCGACACGCACGCCTCCCGTGCCATTGCCCGCAGCCTGCACGAGGTTCACCGCGGAAACGATAAACAAATAACGAAGCTGACTCGCGTGCCGCGAGAGCACAGAATAAACCGGATCCGCAGCAGCCACAGTGACCTGCGCCTCCAGCCCGGTGCCGATGAGTTTGTTGTTGCGGGCATCTTCGAGCGCCTTGAGAACCTCATCGCGAACCATGCGAAGCGTCGTCCAATCTTCGCCGGTCTTGTCATCGGCGGATCCAGCGGCAGGTCCAGCACCCGCGATGGTTTTGGCATCGCCCAGAATCTCAGCCGCAGTCGGAAACAACGCAAGATGCACACTCTCAGCGCGTCCCGCAGTCTTCGGCAAATAATCCCAAACTTCTTCGGAGGTGAAGCTCATAATGGGCGCAAGCAGTCGAACCAGCGCTTCTCCAATGCGCCAGATTGCGGTTTGAGCGCTCCGCCGGCCCGGCGACTTCGGCGCTGAAATATACAGCCGGTCTTTGAGAATATCGAAATAGAACGCGCTCAGATCCACGATGCAAAAGTGATTGAGTCGATGATAGATTTTGTGAAACGCGAATTCGTCGTACGAACTCCTCACATCGGCCGCGAAAGCGCAGGTCTGGCGCATCATGTACTGGTCGAGAGCTTCCATACTCTCGAAAGGCACCGCGTCGGTATCAGGATTGAAGTCTCCCAAATTCCCAAGAACATAGCGGAAGGTATTGCGAATCTTCCGATAGTTCTCTGCGACCCGCTGCATCAGAGCTTCCGAACCAACAACATCTTCCCGGAAATCGACTGACGCCACCCACAGCCGCACCACTTCGCCGCCGAGACGCGAGGCAATATCGACCGGGTCCACGTCATTTCCACGCGACTTCGACAGCGCCTGGCCTTTTTCGTCGAGCGTCCAACCCGGCGTAACCACGCCTTTGTATGGTGGTGTGGCGTGCGTTCCCATGGCGCAGAGAAGCGACGACTGGAACCAGCCACGGTATTGGTCGCCGCCTTCGAGATAGAGATCGGACGGCCACGGATAAGCCGGCTCATCGGCAATCAGCGCCAGATAGCTCGCGCCGGATTCCAGCCAAACATCGAAGATGTCCGTCTCTTTCTCAAACTTGGTGCCGGCGCAATGCGGGCACTTCATGCCATCGTCAAGAATCGTGTCCGGCTCCGTCGTGAACCATGCGTCTGCTCCTGACCGCGCGAACAGCTCGACAACCTTTCGATTGATGGCAGAGTCATTCAGCGGCTTGCCGCAACTCTCGCAGAGAAAAACCGCGATGGGAACGCCCCACACGCGCTGCCGCGAGATGCACCAGTCGGGCCGCGTCGCGATCATATTCGAGAGCCGCTCTTCGCCCCACGACGGGTCCCACTTCACATGCTTGATCTCTTCGAGCGTGCGCGTGCGCAGGGTATCTTTTTCCGAACCTCGACCCTCTTCGGAACCTCGACCGCCGCCACCGCTGGGCATCGGCGTCTCCATTGAAATAAACCACTGCTCTGTCGCCCGAAAAATCACTGGATTGTGGCAACGCCAGCAGTGCGGGTAGGAGTGAACCAGCTTGTCGGAGTGGAGCAATGCTCCGTGTTTCCGCAATAGCTCAATGATGATGGGATTAGCTTTGAAAACGTACTGGCCGTTGTACTCGGGCAGCCCGTCGCGCAGGATGCCCTTCTCGTCGACGTGGCTGGTAGCGTCGAGTCCGTACTTGACCCCGGTTGCAAAGTCCTCAGCGCCGTGTGAAGGCGCAGTGTGAACCACGCCGGTTCCCGTATCCATGGTGACGTAATCCGCTAACACGCCGAGAATCTTGCGATCCAGAAATGGATGCTGAAAATTCAGCCGCTCCATCTTTCGTCCGGGAAAGTGCGCGAGGTCCCTCGGGTGTGCGAGATTGCATTTCTCCGCCACGTCCTTCGCCAGCTTCGACGCCACGATATAAACTTCACCGCCCGATTCGAGCGCAACGTAATCTTCGTCCGGATGAAACGCCACGGCCATCGACGCCGGCAGCGTCCACGGAGTGGTCGTCCAGATAATCGTCGAAACTTTTTTCCCGGCCAATGCCGCGTCAATTTTTGCCGGATCGTCCAGCAGCGCGTACTTCACCCAGACCGTGGGACTCGTATGGTCCTCATACTCGACTTCGGCTTCGGCGAGCGCGGTTTCGTCGTGCATGCACCAGTAAACCGCGCGCAGCCCCTTGTAGACGAATCCATTCTCGTAAAACGAGAAGAAGGTCGATAACACGACCGATTCGTACTGCGGGTTCATGGTGGCGTAAGGCCGGTCGAAGCGCCCGAAGACGCCGATTCGTTTGAACTGTTGCCGCTGCAAGTCGAGAAACTTCTGGGCGTACTTGCGGCATTCCGCCCGCACGTCCGTGGGACGCATCTGCAGCTTCTTGCCGCCCAGTTCTTTATCCACCTTGATCTCGATCGGAAGGCCGTGGCAATCCCATCCCGGCACGTAAGGCGCGTCGAATCCCGCCATCGTTTTCGACTTCACGATGAAATCCTTAAGGCACTTATTCAGCGCCGTGCCCAGATGAATCGGCCCGCTGGTGTAGGGCGGCCCGTCGTGCAGGATATAGGTAGGCGAGCCTTTGCGGGCCTGCCGGATGCGTTCGTAGATTCCCGTTTGCTCCCAGCGAGCCAGTATTTTCGGTTCGTTCTGAGGCAGGTTGGCCTTCATCGGGAAGGCAGTCTTAGGCAAATTGATGGTGGCTTTCAGTTCGAGCGGCACCCGGTTGGCTTCTCCCAAATGATTGAATCCTCTCATTATAGGGAGCAGCACCCGGAACGTCCATGCGGCCACGTCGAAGCGCAGACGCTAGCGCTAGAATCGCACCGGAACAGCTTGCAGAAGGATCCCTTAAGATTAGTCTCTTGGCGCAGGGAATTTGGAAATACACTGTCGTAAAGCCCGGCGGAAGAGGTACAATTTTGTGTAGTGGATCGCAGACAGACCGGTCCGTGGGGTCGGCCCGTTCGGATTCTGAAACAAGAGAATCTCAAAAGGGAATAGCGACAGGCAACTCGTTGGAAAGGCTGCTCATCTGTGTTAGGAAGAGCGGTCGATCTGGGCGTCGCCAAAGCCCTGTACTCACGGTCCTAGCGGGAAAGCTGAATCGGGGAACATGCCATCCGTAGAAGTTAATCCGAAAGAAGTGAATGTGAACGCTGCCCAAGAGCCTGAACTTCATCTATTGTTAGCTCCCGACACGTTTGAGCCGCTGTGGAAATCCCTGCTTCGCGGCCTCGACGAATTCTTTTTCCCCAAGAAGCTTCCGCCGCTCAAGCTGGAATCAAAGCCCATCCCGGTCAAAGACATTTGGGGTTTCTACAACTACAAGAAAGACGGAGCTCTGGGTTCAACTGCGGCCCATATAGTCGTGCTGGGACTAATCATTGGAGGCACACTTTGGGCGCATCGGTTCGTGACCAAGGTCGAAGCCAAGCCGCAGGCCACCGTCACGTTGGTCGATCCCGGCGATTTCATTCCCCTTAAGCCCGCCGCGACTCAGGCCGGCGGAGGCGGAGGTGGTGGTGATCGCGACGTACTGCAAGCCTCCAAGGGTCGCTTGCCGAAATTTTCGATGCAGCAGATCACGCCGCCGATGGTGGTAATCCGCAATGACCATCCTAAGCTTCCAGTTGAGCCGACCGTCATTATCCCACCGGAAGTAAAACTGGCTTCGAATAACATGCCAAACCTTGGCCTTCCCACCTCAAGTGCGACCCTACCCTCGAACGGCACCGGCTCAGGTGGAGGAATTGGCTCTGGCTCGGGCGGAGGCGTCGGATCAGGCGAAGGTCCCGGTGTCGGTCCCGGCAGAGGCGGAGGCATTGGCGGAGGCGTATTTCGCGTGGGTGGCGGCGTAAGCCCGCCCCGCCCGATTAACTCACCGGAAGCGGAATTTTCAGAAGAAGCCCGTAAGGCGAAATATCAGGGGACATGCCTTGTCGGCATGATCGTTGGGGTCGATGGCGTTCCGAGAGAAGTGCGCGTTCTCAGCTCGCTGGGTATGGGGCTGGACGAAAAAGCGATCGAAGTTGCCAAAAAATACCGCTTTGAGCCGGGTATGAAAGATGGGCACCCCGTCGCCGTCGAGATCGCCGTCGAAGTCGACTTCCATTTGTACTGAGACCGAAGTTATCGGTTGAATCGAAGTTAATCAGCTAAGCAGCATCCTTCCGCAGTCCTACTGTGTACAACACCACTCGTGTCGAAAAACTGCTCTACCTTATTCCTTCAAGTCGACGTGCTCAACATCATTGATGGGATGGCCTAAGAATCTCTCTCCCAGCCGCTTGAATTTTTCTACGGAATCGGTAGCGAAGAACTTGAGACGCGGCAGCGCGCGCCGCTCATGAACGGCCGAAGCGCGAAGCGGCAACTTCTGCAGTTCGCTGGCGACTGCGTGAGCGGTCGATTCGGCGGAATCCACAATCTTCACCTGAGGCGGCACGATGCGATGCAGCAACGGCTTCAGTAAAGGGTAGTGGGTGCAACCGAGAAGCAGAACATCCGCCTCGCGGAACCCGTCGGCAAACGCCTCATCCAAATAAATTCGCGCTACCTGTTCTGTGACAGGGTGGTCAATCCATCCCTCCTCCACCAGCGGAACCAGCAGCGGACAAGCCTTTTCCCGCGCCTCCAGGCCCTGTGCCTCAAGCGCCCTGAGGTAGGCGTGGCTGCTGACGGTAGCCTCGGTTCCAACCACCACGATTCGCTTGTTTCCGCTGACCGCGGCTGCCGCCGCGGCGCCGGGCTCGATTACGCCGACGACGGGCACTCGTGTTGCCGCCGTGATGCGGTCCAGAGCGAGCGCGGTCGCGGTGTTACACGCGATGACCAGCAAGCCCGCCGAGCGTGCCTCCAGGAAATGAGCCGCCTCCACGGCATATCGAGCCACTGTTTCCACCGACTTCGAGCCATAGGGAAGCCGGGCAGTGTCGCCAAAGTAGACGTAATCGGCATCGGGAATAAGTTCAAGTAAAGCTTTAAGAACAGTTAGGCCACCAAAGCCTGAATCGAATACTCCGATGGTAGGACGCCGCTGCGACACCCTACGCTAGTCCCAGTCGCTTGAGGTCCGAAGGTCTGAGCTGCACGTTGGGAATGACGGTATCTCCCTTTTCCGCGAGTTCCTTGAGCGCACTCCCGGCGATTTCTCGACGGAGGCCGATCCTCCGTTCAAGCAGATCCCGCAGCGGATCGATGCCGTGTACTCGCACGATAGGAGCAGTCCCACCTGATCCCGGCGTGTAGATCACGAGGTACTTGTCTTGGGCGCTGCCTTCTGGGGATTCGCGAAGAATGTCAATAAAGCCCGTGTAAAGATAGGCCTCTTCGACGAAGCTGCCCTCGATAGGCGCGTTGACCAGCCGGTAATCTTCGTGCCCCAAACTCCCCAATGCGCGGCTCTCTTTTTGGAGCAGCCGCAACACACGGTCCTTCGGACTCCGTAGGTATATCCACCGGAGTGGAAACTCATCCTCGACGCCTGCTTTTTCTAGGGCCTTTCGTACTTTTCCATATGCGGCTAAAGGCCCCAGTTCGTCAACCAGAGGTGTGGCGATCGTTAATCGCCATTCCTCGGACTCGGAAGCGAAGGCCCAAAGGCCTACAGCAACCGGAATACCCGCCCGGCTGATCGCCGCGATGACCTTGCGTCCGAGATCGATGCTGTTTTTATCTACCAGCGTTGTCGTAGCCATCGCATCACCCCATCCCGTCCCATTACGGCCTTGTAAAGTTCGCCAGCATTAAGCCCTCTCGTTACGTATCGGCTCTGTATGTCCCAAGCCCTAACCACCGCCCAATTGTCGTTGAAAGCGCTGTTCCTGCTAGTCTCGATCTCCAGCGCAGTCTGAAGCCTCGCGGCTTTTATCAGTTTAACCAAATCATGAGTGTAAATGTCTTTGATAGCGCTTTGGTTCGGCGGAAAGTCATGCCGATTAGTGTTTTTGGCTATGCACGCCTTCACTGCACATTCGACCGCAAGTCCTGTGAGATAGTATGCCCCTTCAACGCTTCCACCTCGTATCAGAACTCGGGCGTCCTTCAGTCTCATTCTTGCGAGTTGTTGGAATTCACGCCGCGTTTCTGCCATACAGCTAGTATGTGGGGGCTGAGGAGGAGTCTAACGCAAAATTCTGCACTGGCCTAGCTCCGCAGCACGGCCCCGGCGGAATCGGTGCCCCATGCGGGCACGTGCGAGGATGTCCCAGAAAAGCGCAAATCTTATCGGTCGCTTCGGGCGACAAGATGTGCTCGAACTTACAGGCCTGCTGCTCGATTTCCGATTCGCTGTCCATCGCCAGGCTATCGGTAAATAGCCGCTCGGCCAATCGGTGTCGCCGGATAATGTTGCCAGCCCGCTCGCGCCCGCGAGACGTGAGTTCTACTATCAGCGTGCCGTCCCCAAGCGAAGCGTTCATCGGCTTGAGCGCATCGTGGCAGGGATTCACAAACGGCTTGTGCCCGTGGGCCATTGGCGGATGCGGCGCTGAAATCACCAGCCCCATCTCAATCATTTTCTCGATCGCCATGCTCACCGGCAGCGCGCCATGCACCTCCATGCGCTCGACTTCGGCGATCTCACCATGCTCGGCCAGCACCCAAAGTTCTTCGAGCACCTCGTCATATTGTTCTTCGTCCGCCATGGCGAACACTTCCTGCGAAGCAATTTTGCCATGATGGAACTCGATGCGCCGGTCGGCGAGCCGCGCCACCACCGGGTCATGCGTGACCATCACAATCGTGCGCCCCTGCTGGTGAAATTCGCGCAGCAGCCGCAGCACGATTTCTTCATTGAGCGCGTCCAGATTTCCCGTCGGTTCATCGGCCAGAATAATCTTCGGATCGTTAATCAGCGCCCTGGCAATGCAGACACGCTGCTGCTCGCCGCCCGACAGCTGCGACGGCAAATGATGCGCGCGTTCGCCCAGCCCGACCCGCGTCAGAGCTTCAATCGCTTCGCGCTGGTCGGTCATGCTGTGAAAATACTGCGCCAGCATCACGTTCTCCACCGCGGTCAGAAACGGAATCAGGTGAAACTGTTGAAACACAAATCCAATTTTCTCGGCACGCACGCGATTCAGCTCGGCCGAGGACATCCCAGCAACATTCTGCCCATCCAGCCAAATCTCGCCAGCAGTGGGCCGGTCGAGGCAGCCGATCAGATTGACCAACGTCGATTTACCTGACCCCGATGGTCCCATGATCGAAAGCCATTCGCCCTTGGCAACGTCCAAGGAAATATGGTCGAGAGCATGAATCGGCCGGTTCTCGCTCTTCTTGCCGTCCTTCAGATCGTTTCCCGCCGCCTGGGCCTGGAAGAGTTTGCTTACGTCTTTGACCTGAATCATCTCACTCTCCCCGCAGAATGACCGCCGGCTGCACCCGTCGCAACAGCGAAATCGGAAGGATTGCCGAAAGCAACGTCACCACCATGCTACCAGCCAAAACAAAAGGCAGGATGCTGAAGCGTGGAACCACCGGCGCATGAAAATTCACCCGCCCAATCCATGCAGCAATGCCGATACCCAAGATAAATCCAATCACAGCACCGGTCGCGCCTAGGCCCGCCGCCTCCGCTGCGAAGAATCCGTTCAGCAATCGTTCCGAAGCGCCCAGCGCCTTCATAATGGCGAAGTCGCGCCGCCGGTCGAACACCCACCCCATCAGCGTAGAAAGCACGGACAGCGCTGCCGTCAAAATGATCAACGCAGCGGCAGCCAGCAAGGTTGCCCGTGTCTTGCCTAGGACCCGTGCTTCTCCCTCCATAATTTGCCGCACCGGGCGCACGTCCGCTGCCGGAATCGCCTGCTCAAGTTGCCGCATGATTGCGGTAATCTCTTCCGGCGTACCGGTTGCCGCAACTTCCATGGTCGATGGCTGAATTCCTGTCCATGCAACAAAGTCTGCGAGAGAAAGATAAACGCGGCTGTCTTCCGCCGCACCACTCTGCACGGTCCCCGCGGAAGTAAGGTGAATCACGTGTCCCTGAAAGCTCAAGTCGAACGGCCGATTTTTCGGTGAGACTACCGAAGCCGCTCGAACGCCGACCAGCGCCTGCTGCTGCGCCGAAGGCCAGTTGCTCACCGACCACCAGCGATCGAGTTGCCGAACCCGATCAAAATCCGTGCCTGCCACGACAATCGGCTGACCATCGCTGGTACGCGAAACCACCAGCGCAAAGGGTGCGACCACTCCCCGCCCAGCGAGCACCGATTCCACCCGCGAGCGAGCGTCAGCGGGAAGGGAAGCGCCGTCTTTTCCCACCAGAATAATGTTTGCTCCATAGTTACGGAACTCGTGCCGCAGCTTGGCCTGCACATCGACGTATAGATTCAGCATCGCAGTTGCGACGGCCGCAGCCACAACCATGGCCAACAATGCAGCAGCCGCGCGTCCGCGGCGAAGCACCGCTGCTCGGACCAGCATCCGCACAAGCATAGACGTATGCGGCGACTGCGCGCGGCCAGCGGCCACTTCCTGCGCGGATTGAGAAACGCCCGTGCTCACAGCTCCCCTCGCAGCGCAAACACCGGGTCAAGCCCCACCGCTTTGCTGATCGCCGCCGCACTTCCCGCAAAAGTAACAATCACCGCGATCGCCAGAATCACCGGCAAGAGCACCGGCGGGATCGCAATCTCTGAATTGAAAATGGAGCGGCCAATCTGGTATGCCAGCAAACTGCCGGCGCCGAACCCCACCAGGCCGCCAATTAACGCGAGCAACGTCGCTTCCGCAAAAAAAATAGACGCGACCGCGAGTCTCCCCGCCCCTAAAGCCTTCATCAGACCAACCTCGGCCCGCCGCTCGAAGATGGCCGTGGCCATGGCTGCAGAAACGGCCAACGCAGAGGCAAACAGCGCGGCCAAGGTTACGAGAAAAATTAAACCCTCAATACGGGTGAGCACCGCGCCTTCGTTCTGCGCGACTTGGCGAATCTGCTCCGCGTGCGAGTGAGGAATTGCCTCCTGCAACTGAAACGCAATCGACTGCGGATACGGCGAACAATACCACCGGTCATACACTGGGCCAGACATGCTCTTGGGGTCGCGGCGGGCGAGAGCGTCCTCGGCTTTGGTGAGTGCGCTCACGTACACTCGGCGCACCGCACCGGGCTTGCCGAGAATCTCTTGCGCCAGCGAAAGCGGTGCCACAATCTGATCGTCTTCGCCGCTTCCGGTGGAAAGGATTCCACTCACCTGCAGCTCGCGGCCTGAGACCACAATTTCATCTCCGGTCTTCATCGCAAGCCTCGCGGCCAGCCGCTCTCCCAGCAAAACGTTGCGTGAACTGTCGTCGGGCCATGTGCCAGAAATTACTCTCCACCATGGGTACGTCGATCGCACTCCGGTGTTGAACTCTTCTTTGCCGAAAGCTACCCGCTTGGCAAAATATGTGCCGAGCAACGTCACCTTCTCGGTTTTGCCGTCGAGTTGCAAGGCCACGCTCACCGGAAGCATCGGGGCAAATCCGGTGATGTTGTTGTGCCAGAACGTTCCTTTGATTTTCGGCAGATCGGCTTCGCTAAGAAAAGCGCCGTCCGTGGGCGGCTTCAGATTGACGCCGCCAATCTCCACATCGAGGGTGTCTTCTTGTGGGGTTATCAGCAGGTTTGCGCCGATGGTGCGCAGCTCGCGATTAATCTTGTCGCCAATATCGGTAGCCACCGCGATCATCGCCGTAGCCACGGTGACGCCGAGGGTAATTGCCGCGCCCGCGAGTAGTTTGCGCCGCTTCTGGCGCCGGAAGGATTCGTAGACGAGCCGGGCAAACATCCGCTATTGTTTTTCGAACACGTGGCCGCCGGCCGCGATGTCCGCCTCCTGAATAATCACGGAGTCAGCCGTCTGTGTCGCCTTAAGCGGAACCGGATTGCAGCCCCCGGCCGTACCCACCGACTGCGGATTAATCGGCGCCGCGCAGTTCTTACAAACCACTCCATTGCCGGACTTGTAGAAGCCCACTGCGCCGCAGATCTCGCAGGCGTCGAACACCGTAGCGATCTTGCCATCGGGCTTCTGATACAGCCAGAAGCGAATCGATGTTCCATTCTCCTGCGCCTGAAAGCGGTGCAGGTCGCCATCGGAAATTTGCGCCAGTGGAATCGTCGTCTGGCCATGCACAAAGCTGACTTCCGTCGCGGGCGATAGAGCGCTCTGGCTCTTCGCGTAGACAAACTCCGCAGTCAGCATGGCAATAAAGATGAACGAAAAAACGTAGACCGACGCCATCCAGAGCCGCTCGCGCCGTGCGGACCATGCCGCCTTCCGCCGCTCCGCCGGAGAAGTCAACGCCGTGACCGGTTCACGCCGCTTGGCGTCAAACAACACCATCAATGCCGCCAACGCGAAAATTGTGACAAAGAAGAAAAGATCGTTACGCACGATCGGACCGATCAACGCCATCTCGCGCTTCGAGGAGGGAATCACGCCGCTCTCCGAAAGCTCATGCAGGCCGGCAATTATCAATTGCGCCGCCACCAGGAACAGGATCGCAGTCGTCACCCGGAAAAATTTCTGCAGATTAATCCGGAACGTCCCCTTGACGAACATCACGCCGAAAGCAATCGCTGCCAGCACGCCCAGCAGCGTTCCCAGAAAGCTCATCAATTCGGTAGAGTTCAAAGAAACTGCCGAAAGCATAAGCACGGTTTCCGCGCCTTCGCGCAGCACCATCAGAAACACAAAAAAGAACAGCCCGATCCGCGCGTCGTTTCCCGTACCCGTGCCCGCGAGCGACCCAAGCTTGCCCTCAATTTCGCCCTTCAGCTTGCGTCCCGTCCTCATCATGAAAATCACCATGGTGATGACGAAGAACGCGGCGGCCAGCATGATCCAACCCTCGAACACGTCTTCATTCCAGTTCAGCCGCGAAATCACAATCGCCACGCCAATGCTACCCAAAAAGGCAGCGCCCAGCGCCGCATAAACCGCCTTACGCAGGTCGTGGCGGCCAATCTTGGCGAGATAGGCCAGCGTGATCCCAACGATGAGGGCGGCCTCAACCCCCTCCCGCAGCGTGATTATGAAGGCTTGTAGCATTTACGAGTTACCCATAGTAATAGAAAATTATGATCTTGAAAATGAATTTCAATTTCAATATCAAGGATATGCCGGAGGCGGTGGGGCCGTCAATCCGCTGTGTCACAAACGGGTGTGACCGGCATCACACGGGGAAATAGGGGATTAAACGGGATGTGTGGAGTGGCCAGATAACCTTAAGTGAAGGCACGTCATTGAACACCTGTGGAACTCTGCTTTGAACCGAGTGCAACCTCGTGCATATTGACAATTTTTCCCCTTGGGTGGATTCTTCCTACGCACTTGGAAAATAGGACCACCGGTTCATCATCGAGTCCTCATTCCTAGCTGGATCGCAGCCCAGCTATAAGCCCTGCAGGAGTTAAAATGAGTACAATAAAATTCAATCGCCCCGCGGCAAGAGTGTTTGGGGCTATTCTGCTGTTTGCAACGGCCACTGTTCCCTTGTTCTCACAGACCTTCACTTCACTAGTGAGTTTCGATGGCCCGAACGGATCTAACCCCTCGTTCATAATGCAGGGTCCCGATGGGAATCTATGGGGAACAACCCCCAGCGGAGGCGTGAAGACGAATTGTGGCACGATTTATAAGATGACCCTGGCTGGAAAATTGTTCGAACAATATATCTTCAACTGTACCATCGGCAACCAACCCGAGGGATTGATACTTGGGACCGACGGCAATTTTTATGGTGTGACCTTCTTCGGAGGGACCGGTAATGGGGGCACTGTATTCAAGCTGACGCCGAATCGAGAGCTGACCACGCTCTCGAATTTCACGGTTAACGGTACAGGCGGATCGGGTCCGACAGGCCTCGTGCAGGCTGGCGATGGCGATTTTTACGGCGCAACCTACGGTGGCGGGACCGATCTTGTTGGCACGCTCTTCAAGATGACTTCCGCCGGTTCTCTGACCACCCTGTACCAATTTGATTTTACCCACGGTGCTCAGCCCTTTGCTGCACCCGTGTTAGGGATCGATGGTGACTTCTATGGCACGACGTACGCCGGCGGCGCCCACGGTCAGGGGACGGTGTACAAGATAACCCCCGGGGGCGATCTGACGGTGCTTCACAACTTCCCCGAGTCAGGATCGGATGGTTTTTCCCCTGCCAGCTTGGTCCAAGGTAGAGACGGGAACTTTTACGGCACAACTTCATATGGCGGGACTAACGGCGACGGGACGGTCTTCAAGATTACGCCCACCGGAGCACTCACGATTCTGCACAGTTTTGATGAAACGGATGGGCGTTCCCCTGCTGACTTGGTGCAGGCGACAGATGGCAACTTCTATGGCGCTACCGGCTATGGCGGTACGGACGATGGAGCGGGCACGATTTTCAAAATGACTCCGACTGGAGAAGTAACCACCCTGCACAATTTTGACGGAAGCGACGGATCAAATCCTTTTACGCTCTTTCAGGGCACCAACGGCAACATCTATGGCACCACTAACGGAGGCGGCGATCTTAACTGCGATCCATCGTACGGCTGTGGTACTGTTTACAGCCTAGCGCTCGGTCTCAGGACGTTTGTGGAGACAGTGCCGTCTCGCGGTACCCCAGGAACAGCGGTAATCATCTTGGGAACGAATTTGACGGGCGCAACGAGCGTCAGTTTTAATGGCACGACAGCCGCATTCACTGTTGTGTCAGGTTCTGAGATCACTACTACGGTTCCAACCGGTGCAACGACGGGCAAAGTTATGGTTACAACCAAAAGAGGGACGATCTCAAGCAACGCACGCTTCGTAGTAACGAAGTAAAGGCGGGCGGCCCACTCAAGCCCGGTTTTGGCTTGCGTGGGGATGTTCGCGCGTCAGAGAACTTCAAGCGGGAAACCCGCGCCCTTCGTGATTTTTCTCTGCCTGATCTAATCCAACAATCGACTCATCAGGAAACAATCGTGCAGTGATCAACCGTAAGCGGGACGCACCGGTGTTCGACCACCGATGCGCCCCTAACCAAAGTCGCCTAAGTGAGAGGCAACATGGCTCCTACAAAAGGTAGCGGTTTCGTTTTCCTTCTTCAATCCGCGCACCCCAGTTTTATCCATGCGAGTTCCATTTCTGGAACTTCAGCCTCCTCTGATGGCCATCACTCAGAAAACTCAGAAGGAGATCAAAAATGCAGAAAGCACATTTATTTGAAGCGCTGTTGATGGTGAATCAAGGAATCGACGATGCCGTCCAGGGACTGCAACGGCTCAAGAAAAAATCGGACGTGCTACAACAACCCTTTGCAGAAACGGTGGCACGTCTGGAATCGGACCGCGCCCAGGTGAATGTACGTTTCTTCGCCGTCATTGAGGCGCGCCAGCAGCGCGAAACGGAGCAGTTGATACGTAGTTAGACTCGGCGCCGCCGGACAGCCGAGGGCCGAGAATCTCAGAGGACTCCCTGTCGGGCCACTGCTGGATATCGACGGGCATGGGGTCCCCTTCGACTTCGCTCAGGGCAGGCTCTCGACTCCGCATGACCGTCCTTCGGACGCTCATGCTCCGCTCGGGATGACAAAGTGGAAGTGGGCTTGCGTTGCGGCGCGGCTGGAAGCCGCGCCCTTTCAAAGCAATATCCCAGGTACGTCCGGCGATAGAGTTGCCTCACTCAAGCCAAAACCAGGCTTGAGTGAGGCACCCGCCCCCTGCAGTAAACATTCTGGGTCGCGCTATATTCGCGTGACCCAGAATGTCCCGCAAAACCTCACATCTTGCGCCTTGGGGCAGCATGGTTGAAAGGCATGGTGCGGAAGCTCAGAAAATGCCTTTATCGTGGATTGAGCAGTGTGCGGACCTCGGCGAAAGCTTGCCAACATTCGCCGCGGGCAAAGTGATTGTCGGGTGTGTATGTACGACATCTGCCACCGACTTGCCCATGTCTTCATTTACTGGGGTTGCCAAGAAGGCGTGGACGACATTTCCTGCGTTCTGCCCGGCCATCTCCACCGCCATACCCGCGATTTGTCCGCTCTCATTGATGTTGCTAGCCGAGATTACGTAGAGGTTGGAACTCGCGGGAAATAGAGTGTTAAGGTCGTACATCTTGCCGTTCTGCCAGAGGAGGCCGTGGGACCAGCTGGAGGTGGAATCGAAGGAGCTTCCCACCACCTGGCCCCGGTTGTTGATGCTGGTGGCAAAAGAGGCAACATCTCCCGGCAGAAGGATGCCGAGGCTTGTGACTGTATTGTTCTGCCAAATAGCAGCCAAGGCTGTGCCCTCAGAGTTGACGGCTTGCCCAACAATTTGGTTGTGGGCGTTAATGGCGTAAGCTATGGCGTCCGGAGTTCCGAGGTCCGCGAGCGGGGTGGCAGTGCCGTTTTCCCACAGTACGGCAAAATTCGCTGAGGTGCAGGTTCCCGAGTAGCCTACGGCCTGGCCTTGATTGTTGATGCCGAATGCGACCCCGTCTGGATCGGTACCGATCGTAGGAAGAGCCTGGGCATTGCCTTTTGTCCACATCACGGGCAGGTCAACCCGATTATTAATGACGCCAGCTGGGCAGGTGGAGTCCACGATACCATTTTCCGCATATCCTGCGACTTGTCCGAAGTTATTGACGGCGCTGGCCTGCCCGTTATTCCCGCCCACCGTTGGCAGAGCGTGCATGTGGCCGTTTTGCCAAAAAAACGGAAGACACGTAAGGTGTGTGCCGAAACCGCAAAGGTCTTCACCATTCGGATCTGGAACCGATGTTTCGGACATACCGACGGCTTCCCCGCGGTCGTTGATTCCGTTCCAATTGATCGAACTGTTCTTTCCTCCAAGCGTGCCGAGTGGGAGGTTGAGTTCGCCGATGCTGATCGTGTCTGTGCCCGAGACGAGGTGCGCGGAAAGGGAAATGCTGAAAGGATCCAGGAGTTGCTCCATATTCAGCGTCCAGCCGTAATTATTAAGGCCCATGGCCATGCCCAGGTTGTCAGGGTGCTGAACGCCCAAGTCCTGAACTTTGTATTTCGCTTGAGCGAATGCATTGCTGAAGCAAACCAGAACAAACGTGGCCACCCACAGTATCCATAAATTCTGCAAACGTCTTAACGTGGTCATATCTCCTCTTTTCCTTGGGTAAATTTGTGGTGCCGGGATGACGGGAGCATGTGGTGTTCCACGTTCACAACGATTACGTGAGACAACAGGCCAAACATTTCAGAGTTCGAAAACGAGTGGCGGACTAACAACCTCATGGGACGATTACAAATCGGCTAGAGCGACTGTTTCTCCAACTTTTCATACACACTAGCGAGAGGTTACGAAATTCGAGAACGTCAGCGGCGAACAAGTCGGGCCGCTTAATTGTGATTGATTTTCAGACGATTACCATACATACTGGTTGGTATGTTGGCAGCACGCAAAAATCCAAAACGCCGAGCACCGAGGCCGCGTAATCCTGAGCGGACGCGGCAACGCTTGCTGCAAGCGGCTTTTCGTGAGGTTTACAGATACGGCTTCCAAAGCGCCGGGATTGATACAATTCTGGCCGCCACTAATGTCACCAAAGGAGCGCTCTACTACCATTTCGAGAGCAAGGAATCGCTAGGATATGCCATTGTCGAAGAGATCGTCGCAAAACTCCCCCGTGACAGGTGGCTGCTTCCTCTAGAACGGAGTGAGGACAGGGACCCTATCGATGCTTTGATCGGCATTGTACGGGCAATACCACATCGGCCGAGAGACGTAAAGGAGGGTTGCCCCCTGGTTAATTTGGCGCAGGAGATGTCTCAACTCGACGAACAATTCCGCAAGCGATTGGAGAGAATCTTCCAAGCCTGGCAAGAAGGCATTACCATGGCTTTGCGGAGGGGGCAGTCGCAGGGAACGGTACGCCGCGACTTGGTTCCGGAAGAGACTGCGAGCTTTCTGATCGCGATGGTCGAGGGCTACGAAGTGTTGGCAAAGAATGCTCAGGATGTGAAGGTGTGGAACGTGGGAATCAGAAATATCGTGGGCTGGCTGAGGTCTCTTCGGCCTTAGGGCAACTGCAAGCGAGGTTGATAGCATCGGTATCTCAAAGAGCAGGTTCGGCAATTTTACATACCAACCGGTTCGTATGCTATGACAATCAGCATCGCGATGGGGCGAAGCGCTTCAAACTACATCATGAAAAGGGGGACCGAACAATGACAATAACAACGATCGCAGTGTCGCGCAGGAATCTGCTCGCAACGGGAGCCTGCGCGCTGGTTGGTGCCGTGAGCCTGCCGGGACCGGCAAGTGCCAGCGCATTGGGCGGGCAGAACTTAACGAACGAGGAGCTAGTCCGGAAATGGTATGCAGCCTGGGAGACGAAAGACTGGGGCCCGGTGGATAGCCTGCTCGCCGATAACTTCACCTTTACCAGCGCGGCCGGCGACGACCACATCAGCAAGAGCACTTTCAAAACGCGATGCTGGGAGACTCAGATCGATTTCATTCGACATTTTGACCTGGAGCGAATCACCACCGGGGCGGACGATGCTTTTGTGAAGTATCTTTGCCACACCAAGGACGGCAAATCGTTCCGGAACGTGGAGTATCTCCGAATCAAGGGCGGAAAGTTGCAATCCATTGAGTGTTATTTCGGCGCGCAATCCAGCTTTCCTTCAGCAGTGAGCACCGGGCAGAAGTAAGCACTCGTCAATCTCACTTCGGGTAGCAGGAAGTCGAAACGAGAGAGCAAGGGGTTTCATCATGAGCGGCCGTGAAATTCAGGATCAGAAGGCCATTGCACGTGAGGTGTTTGTTCAACAAGCTGCTTACGCTGATGTGGATGTTTCGGCTAGGCCACGGCGGAGAGCTGCGATTTGCTCCACCAAGAGTAGACGGGATTACACTCTTGAATCGACAGCGGACGAGTTCTGCGAAGCTGAAGATACATCGTTGCTTCCGGTAATCCGAGTTGATGCCGCGGACTTCATGCGAGTCTGGCGGCAGATGGAGGTTATAGCAAAACGACAGGCGCCACGAATCGCGTTCAAGGCAAAGGGTAGCATCCTGTTCTTGGATTTAGCCGACATCCTGGCCGTGCAAGCCGAAGGTAATTACGTTTCGTTGCGACACCGAACTAATGCCTATTTAGTGCATGAGTCCCTCTCGTCCATAGCGGAGAAGCTCAAGCCCTACGGTTTTGTTCGCATTCACCGCTCGGTCATCGTGAATATTTCGGCCGTGGAGGAGATCCAACCTTTACCGACGGGAGAGTACAGGCTGCGTATAAAAGGTGGGAAGGAATACTTGGTAACGCGCACCTACAAACACAACCTCAGAGATCTGGCTCAACTGTGGGTAGGCTCAGAGCGCCTTTGTGGCTAACAGGCGGCAAGAGGTTCTACCTCGTGATTCCGTCGTAGCATTCCTGATCGTGCCTTACGAAAGTCAGCCGTAAACAGCGCGGCAGACTGAAAAGCGCAAACCCGCAGCCGGATTTACGTCGTCAGCGCGGCACTCTCTTCTGAACGTTCGCGAAGCAGAATCGTCTGCGAGCCCTAGTATAGTTGTAGAAACTAGGCTATTTCACTCACAATTTTTTCAAGAATGCCTCCGCCTCATCCAGTTCCGGAAACAACTTCTCCTCCGCCTGGAACTCCGCCGAGTGCACGCACCGCCGGCTCCCGCGCAGCCTCACCGGATGCTTCAAGTGCAGCATCTCGTGATAAACGATGTACTCCACCGCGTAGCGCGGCACCGCGAGCTGGTCAAAGATGCGGCTTATAACGATTGCGTTATGCGCCGGATCATAGTGCCCCAGAATTCGCCGCGTCTTCGTCGGACTCCAACTCATGCGCGGCCGTCCCAGCAGCCCGTGAAAAAAGCGCCGGTTCAAATCTTCAAAAATCGCGTCGAGATTATAAATGCGGCCTTGCGGAGAATGAAGCCGCTTGCGTCCGCGCATCTGCCGCACAAGCCGCGTCTTGTTCACCAATTCATGGCTTCCAAGATATTTCCGGTAGCGTGCGGAGTGGCTGCGATCGATGGGCTTGCGATACATCTTGGCCAGCAGGATGTGGGCGATCGAGCGCACTACCGCTTCCGGCGCGCCCTCCAGCAGGTCGGAAAGCCGCACCAGAAGCCTGCCCTCGCGCAATCGAATTGTATTGTTCACGTTCGCGAAGGCGAAAAACTCGATCTTCAATTCGGGCGGCGCAGCACCCGGCCGCAAGTGCCGGTGTTCGTCATGGAAAATCTCAAGCAATCCTTCACGCACAGTAAACCCAGATTAGCACGGATGATTTCCGGATCTGAACAAGGCCGGCTCCGGGAGCGTCGGTGAGAAGCATACTCTCAACCTTCGGAGTGTAAGAGGTCTTCGGTTCAGCCGCGAAGCGGCGCAAGATCGCAGCCCACGGCGCAAGCCGTGGGTAAATGGTGGATGGAAAGGCAGCCCCGAAGGGGCGCAAGAAGAATTGCCACGCACAAGCCCCGAAACCAAACTATAAAGGTAGGAAACCAACAGCCGCTGAGGTGCCATTCACTCTCCGCTGCCCGACTTCTTCGCGTTTGGTTTCTTCCGGTGCTTCGCCGCTTCCTCTTGCTCCACCAGCAGCTTCCGATGATCTTCCACCGAACTATCAAGCGTGTCGAGCGCGTTCGTAAGAATAAACTCGAACTGCTTCGCTTCCGCCGCCGGCACGTCTGCCGCATCTTTCAGCGCCCGCAACTTGGCCTCGAACTCGGTATCGGCATCAATGATCAACTTCAACGGCTTGCGAATGTCGTCCTTGCGATCGACATAAGTGTCGATGTTGTCGTTCAATTCGTCGTAAATCAGCAGAAAGTCATCAAGACGATCATGCGTTTGTTGCGAACGGTCTTTCGTCTTCGGATCGCTACGCATCTGCTCCATTGCCACCAGCCGCGCTCGTGCGAACGTTACATAAAGCGAAAGCCGCTGCTGTGGCTCCCAACTGGCGTCGCGAATCTGATCAATCTCCGGCTGAGTAAACGGATCGCGGCGACGCTGCGCCGGCGCCATCGCCACTGTCAAAAATAGCAGAGCAACAGAGACCCCAACTCGAAACCGAAGCGTGTTCATTTCTTTCCACCTTTTGGAAACATCGCAAACAGCAGATCGTCTCGCACCCGCTCCAGCCGGTCCACGGCGTTCTGTACCTGCTGCTGGTCTTCGCGCGAGACGGTATGCTTCAGATCAAACAGCTTGCGCGCCATTTTCCGGATGGCGATTTCGCTGGGCTTCTCGTGCTTGTGCGCCTGAATCGCATAGTCCCGCGCGAGTTCGGCAAATGCCACCACATCGGTTAGAGCGCTTCCGGCTTTCTCGCTGTCGCCCGCAACAAAGAATCGGTCGGCGGCATCGAGCTGCCGCTCACAAATGCGAATACACAGTGGAGGCCGGTCGGCGAGAGCGGCGTTGGACACGCGTTGCTTCAATTCCTCGATCGTCAGCTCCGCCGCGCCGGTCAGCCTGGGACACAAGGCCAGCATTAAGCAGACGATACCTGTGGCTGCGGCACACCACGATCGCGAGGAGTTCGTTCCAGAAAACATCGGTACTTGCCTTGGCTATTTCTTCACTTTTTCGGCTCGAGCGCAATGAGCCGATGCGTAGCCTGCCACTCCTGTTCAGGATACTTCCCATTGGCCGCCTTGAGGAAGAGGTGATAATTTGCCGCGGCTTTCTTGGGATCGTGCAGGTGGTCGTAGGCCGAGGCGCGCAGAAAGTACGTCGTGGGAACTTCCGGCAACACCTTCGCACGCGCATCGAGAGACCGAATCACGAGGGCGTAGTCCTTGTTATTGCTCGCCGCGAACGCAAGGCCGCCATAGGCTTCTCCCAGGTCGGGCTTCAACTTGATTGCAGCGACAAATTCCTGCTGAGCCGGCACAAATTTCTTTTGCAACAGCAAAGCTTCCCCCAGCCTCCGATGAAGTTCCGCATCGTTCGGGTGAGCCGCAACCAATTCGCGGTAAGCGCCTTCGGCGAGATCGTTCTTTCCGGCGGCTGCAAACAGCTCCGCCACTTCGCGGTGTGCCGCATCGTCGCCGGGTTCGAGTTTGAGCCCCGCCTGCAGTTCGGCTACGGACTCATCATTCTTGCCCTCGGCGGCAAGCGCGCGCCCCATTTGTATGTGCGCTGGGCCAGACTTCGGCTGTATCGCAAGAAGTTTTCGAAGTGAATCTTCCGCCTCGGGAAAGCGTCGGCCTTGCATGTAAATGTTGGCCAGTCCAACCACCGCATCGCCCGATTGCGAATCGAGCCCGAGCGCCTTCTTATATTCCTGCTCGGCGTCGGCGAACTTATTTTCCTTCTCCAGCAGTTGGCCGGCGGAAAGGTGCGGCTCCGCTTCTTTTGGCTGAAGAGCCGCCGCCTGTTGATCGGCCTGCAGCGCTTCATCGGGCTTCGATTTCTCCAGCACATGCGCCAGCGACAGCCAGGCGCGATATTGTCCCTCAGCCACATGACTGGTAGGTTTCAGCTGCGTGGCAGCCCGCAGAAATTCCTCAGCGTCCGGTTGCCCCATCTTTGCTAATTGCAACCCCAGGTTGAGGTTCGATTCAAAAACATCCGGCTTCGCTGCAACCGACTTGCGATAGGCCGCGATCGACTCGTCCACCTTACCTAAAGCATTCTCCACGAAACCCAGATCGAACCACGCCACGTAGCTCGCCCCATCGCGTTCGGTCACCTTACGAAGAGGTCGTTCGGCACCCTCATAGTCGCGCTTCTCAATCGCCGCTTCGGCCGCGGTAAGCTCAGCCGGTTGAGCTGGAGAATCTTCGTCCGGAACCTGAACATGGTGCGCGCCCCGGTGAGAATCCTGCGCCGAGGGCTGCGATGCCTGCTGTGAGGATGATGTCGGTGAGGATGCTGCCGCAGATTGCGGCGGCGGAAGGGGCCCAGCATCCAGTGCGAGTGCACACGAGCTCGCCGCGAATAACACTCCAGTCGCGAAGATTCTACTTGCTCGCATTGGAACGCGACGCTCCGTTGCTTTTCCCATTCAGCAGAGGGGCCAGATACTTGCCGGTATACGATCCCGGCAGCTTGGCGATGGCCTCCGGCGGACCCACGCCCACAATCTTGCCGCCTCGCGCGCCGCCCTCCGGTCCCAGGTCGATCACCCAGTCGGCAGTTTTGATCACTTCAAGATTGTGTTCAATCACCAGAATTGACCCGCCTGCTTCAATCAGACGCCGGAACGCCGCTAATAGTTTGCTGACATCGTCGAAGTGCAACCCAGTCGTAGGCTCATCAAAGATATAGAGCATGCGCCGCTTGCGCCGGCCTTCTTCCGGCCGCCCAGCACCTCGGCCAAGCTCGCGGCCGGCCGGTTGCAAATGCGCCGCCAACTTCATTCGCTGCGCCTCACCGCCAGAAAGCGTTGTCGCCGATTGACCAAGCCGCAAATATCCTAACCCCACCTCGTCGAGCACTCGCAATTTCTCGGTCAACTTGGGCACTTCCGCGAAAAATCTGAGCGCCTCCTTTACGGTGAGGTTCAACACCTCATGAATATTCTTGCCGCGATAGCGCACGTCGAGCACCGTTGGTTTATAGCGGGTCCCTTTGCACTCTTCGCAAATCAACTCGACATCCGCGAGAAACTGCATCTCCACCGTAACCGTGCCATCGCCCTGGCACGTTTCGCAGCGGCCGCCCGGAATATTGAACGAAAAATGTCCGGACGCAAAGCCGCGCTTCTTGGCCTCCGGAAGCGACGCGAACAGATCGCGGATCACATCAAACGCTTTGATATATGTCACCGGATTCGAACGCGGCGTGCGGCCGATCGGCGATTGATCGACCAGCACAACCTCATCGATAAACTCGTCGCCCTCCAGACTTTCCCAGGTAGCCGCCCCGCTCGCCGAGCCAACTGATTGTTGCTTCGCCTGCCCCAGCGCCTGATAAAGAACTTGATGCAGCAACGTGGACTTGCCCGACCCTGAAACGCCGGTAATCGCGATCAGCATTCCCAGCGAAATACAAATGTCGACTCCTTTAAGGTTGTTGGCCCGAACCTCGCGAATTCTGATCTGCTGCACTCCCGGCTTGCGCCGCACCGCGGGTACTTGAATGCGCAAATCGTCGGCCAAATAGCGTCCCGTCAGCGAAGCGGGATTCGCGCAAATCTCCGCGTACGTTCCCTCGGCAACAAGTGTGCCGCCATTTTCACCCGCGCCCGGGCCGAGATCGAGAATGCGATCCGCCGTCCGCATGATGTCGGGATCATGCTCCACTACCAGGATCGTATTCCCCAAGTCGCGCAGATCATGCAAAATCTTGATCAACCGGTGCGTATCACGACTATGCAATCCGATCGACGGCTCATCCAAAACGTATAGTGTGCCCACCAGCCTCGATCCCAACGAAGTCGCGAGTTGAATTCGCTGCGCCTCGCCTCCCGACAAAGTTGATGCCAGCCGGTCGAGTGTCAGATATTCCAGGCCAACGTCGTTGAGAAAACGCAATCGCTCCCGGATCTCCTGCAGAAGCCGGTCGGCGATATCTGCTTCTTCGGGGCTCAACTGCACGTCGTCAAAAAACTTCGATACATCTTCAACCGTCATGCAGCAGACTTCACAAATATTCTTGCCGTTAATTTTTACTTGACGGGCCTCTAGCCGTAGCCGCGTTCCCTGGCAATCCAGGCAACTGGAGTATCCTCGATAACGGCTCAGGAACACGCGGATGTGCAGCTTGTATTTTTTCCGTTCCAGATACTGAAAGAATCCGCGCACTCCCAGAAACTGACCTTCTCCACTCAAAATCAATTCCTGCTGATCTTCTTCCAGCTCCGCCCATGGAACATCGAGTGGGATCCCAGCTTGCTTGGCAAAGCGCTTCATCTCGCCAAACAAAGCCCGGTACTTGGGTTTGTTCCACGGATCAATCGCGCCATCTCCGAGCGATTTCGCTTTGTCGGGAATCACCAGGTTGAGGTCGAAGTCAATCGTATTGCCGAAGCCCTGGCAGCGTGGACACGCACCGTACGGATTATTAAAAGAGAACAGACGCGGCTCAGGTTCCTCATACCGCAAGTTACAGTTCTTGCACTCGAAGCGCTGCGCAAAACGCAATTGCCGCGCCGGCTGGTCGTCGTGCGGCGGCAGATCGAAAATAACTTCACCCGACTCCCGATAAGCCGTTTCCACGGCATCCACAATTCGCGAACGCGACTCCGCTGAAATTGCGAGGCGATCGACCAACACGTAGACCGGCTGGTCGAAGCGAATATCGAGCAACGACTCCGGCGTGGAAAACTCAAACACCTGCCCCGCTTGATACAGACGATTGAAGCCGGCCTTGCGCAACTCGAACAGCCGCGTCTTCACCTGGTCACTGAGCGCCGCTTCCGGAGGTGCAGCTTTCTTGCTCGACTTACGCTTGCGCACAATTTTCTTTTCCGCTTCCTGCGGCACAGCGGCCTCCCGCTGCAACGGAAAGACGATCTGCACCCGCGTTCCCGGAGCCAGCGCCAGCACGGCGTCTGCAATTTCATCCACCGTATCTTTCTTTACTTCGCTTCCGCAGTTCGCGCAAAAAGTGCGGCCGACCCGCGCAAACAACAACCGCAGATAATCGTAAATCTCGGTCGCCGTTGCTACGGTCGAGCGCGGGTTGCGCGTCGTATTCTTCTGCCGGATTGCGACCGCCGGGGCGATTCCGTCGATGGAATCGGCGTCGGGCTTTTCAATGCGCTCAAGAAATTGCCGCGCATACGCCGAAAGTGACTCGACATACCGCCGCTGGCCCTCCGCATAAATCGTGTCGAAGGCCAGGGACGACTTGCCCGAGCCCGAGACCCCGGTTACCACGGTCAATGTGTTGTGAGGCACCTCAAAATCGATGTTCTTGAGGTTATGTACGCGGGCACCGCGCACAATAATGCTTTCCGTAGGGGTAGCTTGAGACATCGGATAAAAGAGTCAGCCGCCACTCCGCCGCCGTTGGGAAGCTTCCCAGCGCCCTCAAAGAGTGCTGCCGAATCTTTTATTATAGAGCAGACTGTTACTGGAGGGTTGGCTGCGTCCGCTGCGATATGTCGCGGTTTGGATGATCGAGAGTGGGATGATCGAGACTGGCGGAGTACAGGATACCGAAGAGGGAACCAATGCCCAGACCCGCGAGCAGGAAGGTAACCGCAGTCGGGATGTCGTACTGAGGTCGAGACTGTGTATCTTGCAATCGTGAATGCATCGAAAGAACCGCCCTTTCAATCATCAAAGTATGGAGCTGCTGGTTTCCTTTTTCTCGTGCTGACTTTCCAATGAGCAATGCGCAGAGGCAACGCTCACATTACCTCCGCGCACAGCTCTCTCAATCGACCCGTTGTGCTACGAGAGTGGTTCGATGCTATCCACCTGAATCGTGTTGCTGTTCATGTCCAGTTTTCCGCTCACTTTCACGCTTTTGCCAACATACTGTTTGGCCTGCGTCTGGTCGTCGAGTTTGTAACTGACCTTGGTCACGGGGTCCTTAAGAACGAGTTTGCCATCCTCCTTTGTGATCTTGCCGCTGAAAGTCGTCGCCTCGTGCGTCATGGTATCGCCGGCGGGCGGCGTTTGGGCGTCATTCTGACGCTGTTGGGGAGTGGCTGCCTCCGGCCGCGATGCCGGGGCCGGATCCTGATCCGCCTGCTGCGCGTACGACGATCCTCCAATCGCCACGATCAAGAGTGTCAGTGCCGCTGCCATCGAGAAGCGGAGAAGAATTGTTTTCACTCATAACCTCCTTTGACAAGAATGAAAAGAAGTCGATAGCAAGTGCTAGTGCAAAAGGCTTGCCATTCGACGCGGCGCGGGGCATTGCCTGCAAACAAGCGGTTTAGAGAACGGGATTTTCGCGTCGCTATGAAATTTACACCGTAAGCGGGAAAGTCTTGCCGGGAATTACGCCGCAGCGAGGAGTGATCGACTCAGGTAACTCATGTAGGGAATGAAAAAACGAGGCAGGAAATCTGAATGCACGTTAAAAAAATCTGAATACTGAGCGGCTAGTCCGGTTCGCGGTCCCGGCGCTTACCGTACCGTAAAGCAAAACCAAACCCAAATACCATAATTCCAACCGGAGGAATCAGCAGCACCAGGATCGCTCGATTCAGCGCCCGCTGCCCCTCTTTCGGCGTGCTCTTCGCCACCGCATTGCACATGGCGCAGCCCTGCCCCCAGGCGGGCATTGTCGAAAGGCCCATCAGCAACAGCAACACCAAAAGCCGCGATTTCATTGCCATGAACTTCATACTGAACTGCCTGACCCCTACTGTACTCCCAATCCGTTTGGCGGCGGCAGAATACGCCCCGCGTCCGGGAAGAAGAAGCAATACATAATCACGAAGCAGGCCGTCACCGAGATCACCAGCATCCATCGCATGATCGCCTTTTCAAACTTCAGGTGCATGAAGTAGGCGATGATCAACGCCGATTTGATGATGGAGAGAATCATCAGAACTTCAAGCATCTGCTTCGGATCTTTGAACACCTGGTTATATCCGAGCCAGACCTCAATCCCGGTCAGGACCAGCAACGCGCCCCACACCCAGAAATATTGCCCTTTGCTATCGTCGTGCTTCGCCACATCGTGCATTCGCGTGTCCCCTTAAAACGCTTTGTCATCCTGAGCGCGTTCTTTGCGCGAAGGACCTCCCGCTCCTCACTGCCGCCCCTTAAATCTTCGTCGACATCAAATACACCAGAGGGAAGATGAACATCCACACTAGGTCGACAAAGTGCCAATACAGACCGGACACCTCAACATCATGCGCGTCGTAATCTTTCGGCTTCAGGAAAAGAATAATCGCGCAGACAACCAGCGCTATCCCCAGCACATGAACCGGGTAGTGAAAGACGTTGCCGGCTGGAATCAGAAATGCTGCCGCGATCCAGATCACGCCTAGGATCGGCAGAAACCATTTCCGAAACGCGACCACGCCGAGATAAATCACGCCGATGGTCACGTGCAGCATGTGCATCGCCGTGAGTCCGAAAAAGGCCTGCGTGAACTGCGGCACGTTTTTCGAGATATCTGCATACTCGCCCGCGGCGGTCGGCGGCGTCACGCCCAAAGCACTCATAAAGCCGGGCAGAGAAAGCCCCTCATTGATTAGCTTGGTCCATTCCATCCCGTGCAGAACGATGAACGCCGTCCCGAACGCCATAGTAGCCAGCAGCCAAAGGCGCGTCTTGGCTCGGTCGCCCGCCTGTGCCGCGAACACGCCCAGCACCATGGTCAGCGAACTCGAGAGCAGGCAAGCCGTCATCACCGTCGCATTAATAATGCTGTCCTTGCCAAACGGCGTCGGCCACGCGGTATAAATGCGGTTGTAGCTGAAAGCAAAAAGCAGCGCGCCAAAGGTCAGCGAGTCCGAGGCCAGGAATAGCCACATCCCTACTTTTTTCGAATAAGCGCCAAACAGCGGAGCTTCAAACTCGCCCCCGTGTCCATGGGCTACCGCTACATCGTGTGGAAGCGTGGCGTCAGCCATTCTTCAAATTCCCCTTTCGCCGGTTAGGTCTCAGGTATTGGGTCTTAGGTCTTAGGCAAATCCAACTACACGAGACCTGACACCTTACGCCTGAGACCCAAAACTTGAAACCTATGACCTACCTTGCAAATGCTAAAAGAGCAAAAATGTAAATCCACAGAACAGCCATAAAGTGCCAGTACCAGGCGGCGACGTCAACCACAATTCGCCGTCCTTCTACCGGTCTGTGCTGCAGGGAAGTCACCCTGGCCCAGAGCAGTGCAACCACGCCACCCAGAAGATGTACTGCATGCGCCGCCGTCAGCAGATAAACGAACGAACTATTTGGATTCGTATTGACAAAAAATCCTCGGCCCTTCAATTCGCCCCAGGCGATCCATTGTCCCGCGAGAAATCCCAACCCGAGAAGAACCGTTATCCCCAGCCACGGAAAGCTTTTTTCGTTTCCCAGCGAAATCCCTGGAATCGATTTCAGCGGCGCCAGCGCGGCCTGTCGCGTAATGCCGCGCCTCGCGAACTCCATGGTTACACTGCTGATCAGCAACAGCGCCGTGTTGATCGCCAGCAGTTGCCACGGCAGCTCCACCATGCCCCAGTCGCGCACGTAAGAATTCGTGGCTCCATCGAAAGTCGGCAAACCCTGCCGCACCACGTACGCGCTGGTCAGCGAGATGAAAACCATGCTGACGGTCGCGATCCCGCAAATCAGCCCCAGCCGCGCCCGGCGCAAGCGCGCGCCATAATCCGGCGCTCCATTCGGCCGGCCCTGAAAGCCACCGTCGTCTCCGCCCTCATTCGGAGGCGCAGGCCCATCGCCGCCGCGCCCAACCCGGTTCACCGGAGTGCCTGGTGTATACGTCGCCATGAACTTGAACTACCTAGTGTGTCGCGCCCGTTGCTGCATCCGTCTGCATCACAAAATCCTTGGGCGCGCCCGGAACTCCATACTCATACGGCCCATGATGCACCACCGGCGTCACGCCGTTGAAGTTGTCATGCGGCGGCGGAGTGGCCGTCGTCCACTCCAGCGTAGTCGCTTCCCACGGATTGTCGCTGGCCTTCGGACCTTTGAATATGCTCCAGAAAAGATTGACGACAAAAATAAACTGCGCCGCGATCGTGATGATCGCTGCGTAGGTCATGAATCCGTGAATCGGCATCAGTTTCTGCAGGTATGCCACTTCCGTATATTGCGAGTATCGCCGCGTTCCGCCGGCGATTCCCAGATAATGCATCGGCATAAAGATGGCATAGGTCCCGGCGAGTGTGAGGAAGAAATGCACACGTCCCCACGTTTCATTCATCATGCGCCCGAACATTTTCGGAACCCAGTAATAAGTCGCCGCAAACATTCCGAAGATCGCAGCCACGCCCATGATCAGGTGAAAGTGCCCGACTACAAAATAAGTATCATGCAATTGAATATCGAGCACCGGCTGCGCCAGAAATGGTCCACTCAATCCGCCGGAGACGAAAAGGGAAACGAAGCCGATGGCATACAGCATCGGCGTTTGAAAACGAATGTGTCCTCTCCACATCGTGCCCAGCCAGTTAAACGTCTTGATGGCCGAAGGCACGCCAATGCACATGGTCAGCAGCGAGAACGCGAATGCCGAATAGGGGCTCATACCGCTCATGAACATGTGATGGCCCCACACCATGAATCCGAAAAAGCCGATGCCGAGCATGGCGTAGACCATGGCGCGATAGCCAAAAATCGGCTTGCGCGAAAACGTCGACAGAATCTGCGAGGTCACTCCCATGCCCGGCAGAATCGCAATGTAAACCTCAGGATGCCCGAAGAACCAGAACAGATGCTGCCATAGCAGGGGCGAGCCGCCCTTGTGGCCCATGATCTGTCCGTTCACCACCACCAGCGGCACGTAGAAACTCGTGCCCAGGTTACGGTCCATCAAAAGCAGAATGCCCGCCGATAGCAATACGCCGAACGCCAGCAGCCCAAGAATCGCCGTAATAAACCACGACCACACGGTCAGCGGCATGCGCATCATCGTCATGCCTTTGGCGCGCATGTCGAGTGTCGTCGTCAGGAAGTTCAAAGCGCCCATCAGCGATGCTAAACAGAAGATCGCGATGCTCGTGATCCACAGATCGGCTCCCAGTCCTTCGCCGGGACCAGCCTGTGGCACGGCGCTCAGCGGCGGATAGCCCGTCCACCCATGCAGCGGCGCTCCACCCTGAACGAAGAATGCCGCGATAATCACCACAAATCCTACAAATGTCGTCCAGAACGAAAGCATGTTCAGGACCGGGAACGCCATATCCGGCGCGCCAATCTGTATCGGCAGGAAATAATTTCCGAAGCCCCCTTGCGGCGCCGTAGTCAGCACGAAGAACACCATGATCGTGCCATGCATGGTGAGCAGGCTGAGATACATTTCCGGCTTGATCTCGCCCACCAGTGGCAGAATCGCGTTCGGCCAGTACAAGTGGATGCGCATCAGCAGCGACAGAAACATCCCGACCCACACCGCCGTCACCGCCAGAAAGAAATATTGAATGCCAATGACTTTGTGATCGAGGCTGAAAATATATTTGCGAATGAACCCCTGAGGAGCGTGTGCGTGAACGGTAGCCAAGGTTGCCATTTATTGTTTCTCCGCCTCCCGTGCCGCCAGCCACTTGTCGAAATCCTCCTGGCTGACGACTTTGACCATGCCGTGCATTTTGTAGTGGCCCAGGCCGCAGAGTTCGGCGCAGGCAATTTCGTAGTCGCCAATCTCCGTTGGCGTCAGGTGCATATGGATATTCAATCCCGGCACCGCGTCCTGTTTGAAGCGCAGGTTCGGCACAAAGAAGCTGTGGATCACGTCCACCGAGCGTAGGCTCAAATCGACTTCCCGGTTCACCGGCAAAACCATCGTGCCCGTGACTACATCGTCTTTCGCTGCGGGATCGGAAGTGTTCAGTCCAACCGCTGCCTCGCCACCCGCCGAAGGATCCATCAGTTTCGGGCTCGTCGCGCCATATTTTCCATCCGGCCCCGGATAGCGGAAGTACCAGGCAAACTGCATTCCTGTAACTTCCACCTGCACTGCGCCCGGCCCGGCCTGATCAAAGCGTTGGCTTGCCCACACGCTGCTGCCCATCAGATTCAATCCAACGAATAAAACCGTGGTCAGCACTGTCCATACGATTTCGAGTGTGGTATTGCCATGCGAATACTGCACCGGAGGGGAATTAGGCTGTTCCCGATATTTCCACGAAATGTAACCCAAGGCCAGCTGTGCCGCGAGAAAAACGATTCCCATCAGAACAAAAGTCAGGGCGAGTTGACGGTCAATAAATCCCGTGGCGGCAGAGGCGCCAACGGGCAGCCACCAGGTCTTGGCGACAAAAAAATAGGTGCTGATCAGAGTGATCAGCCAGATAACGACCATTAACGCGAGGCCCATTCCCTAGTCCTCCCGACCTAACACGGTGACGCGAAACGATTTTCCCCACGGCGGTTGCCGCACCCCATAGGCGAAAGCAACAGTCGGCGGCGAGTGTAACACAACCTCATCAGGATTTTGTAACCGCGCGTTTCAAAAAATCGATCTACGAATTTTCACGCGCGCGTCCAACCGCCACATCTGCTGATTCTGCGATTAAATCAGCAAACACAAACTGATCGCGCACCACACTCCCGCCGATTGTTACCGGCATCGCGGCATTAAACATCGGTCCTGCATAAACGAAAGAGTGAAATTCTCCGCGCTCTCCACATGGGTCTACTTCATCCGGAAGGTCTGCAAGCAATGCTTCATTAAACTCGCGTCCGGCAAACGATCCATTGAGTTTGTCCGTATCCACGCAAGTCAGCTTGGCGCGGACGCCAGCCCCAATCATTTCGCGCGCCAAAGCCGCCGTCGACATTCCCCACACCGGAAATATCGGCTGCAGCCCGGTATCTTTCAACTGCCTCTCGCGATAGGCGCGAACATCCTCAAGAAAAAGATCGCCGAATGCAATCCCCTCGATCCCTTTGTCGACCGCCTTCGCGCAAGCTTGTGCCATCAGCGATTCATATTGCTCATTCGAGCATGGCCACGGCAACGGCACTGCCCAAAGTGGGAGCCCAGCCCCAGCCGCTTGCCGCTCCACCAACTCGCGTCGTACCGCATGCATAGCAACCCGGTCAGCCTCTTCGTTAAAAGTAGTCAGCAGCCCGACTACCTCGCATTCCCCACGCTGACGCAACACATACAGGCTCCATGCACTATCCTTCCCGCTGCTCCAAGATAGAAGAATCCGCTTCATGAAAATCGATGCTAATCCGTGACTAGTTCTATTTTTCACTCCACTCCGGAACCCTTCCCGGAGTCCACGGCGCTCCAGCAGCCTCCATGTCTTTCTCCAACTTAGCCATGTCAACTTCAACCATCGCCCGAAGGTTTGCGAGTTGCTCAGTGAACTCAGCCGCCGCAATCGTGTAATCGTCGATATGCGTCTGCGTCGGTTTGGTAAATGAGAAACGCTCGCCTTCTAGGATCGCCTCCACCCGGTCATTGATCGACGTAGGTATCGGTTCGCTGCGCTTCTGCAATATCTTGTCTCCGCGCAGCGCCCGCAGAATTCCTCGATCCTTCTGCTCGATCGCATCCGCCTCGCCTTCCAGTTGTTTTTCCGCAGCCGGCGTTTCTCGCAGTGCCGCTCGAATCGATTTCAGCCGCTCCTCCACATTCTCCGCCATATGCACCGCGCCCGAAACCGCTCGATACAGCGACGCTGTCTTGCGTTGAAATTGTTCTTGGGCCTGACGATCCGCCGCGCTCAAAGAGGACGTTCCATCCGCGACGACTTTGAAGCTCTGCGCCCCAGCCAATTCCGTCACAGCGCCGTTCACCTTCTCGAACATACGCACAGAATAAGTTCCAGAAATCACCAGCGGCCCCATCGTTCCAGCCGGTGGAAAGTCTTCGTCACCCTCCCCTTCCCCGGATTCTCGTACCGACGGCGCCGCATACCTCAGATCCCACGCGGCCCGCTGAAAGCCCGCGTCGATGCTGCCTTCGACTCGTCGAATTGCCGCACCCGACTCGTCGTAAACCGTGAAGTACACTTCAGGTTTCGCCTCCTGCGCCTCGGCGCGCAATTCGTCGTTCGTCGGATACGGCAGCGTCTGATTTTTCTTCGCGGCCTCTTTCTCCGCCTCTTGCCGCTTCTCTTTCTTCGTCTTCAGTTTCGTTTTCAAGTAAGCCGTGAAAACCGCCCCGTAGGCAGGATTCTCCGCCGTAAAAAACGCGTCCCCTTCAAATCCTTTTCCCGGAAGACCCAGAGGATGCCGCTCGATGTACATCAACGAATCTTTCACCGGAAACAACGTCGCCGCCTGCTCCAACGATTCGGCCGTGGCCTGCCGCAGCGCCGTAATGTCGTCCAGCACATAGAAGCCGCGTCCGAACGTTGCGATCACCAGATCGCCTTCGCGCGCCTCCATCACCATGTCGCGCACCGCAATCGTCGGCAATCCGCCCTTGAGCTGAACCCAGCGCTGCCCACCATCAATCGTAAAGAACGCGCCAAATTCCGTCCCTGCAAACAGCAGCTTCGAATTCACTGTATCTTCCGCAAACGCCAGCACCGCACCATTCTCCGGCAGGTTCCCGACAATCGAAGTCCACGTCTTCCCCGCGTCCGTCGACCGCAGCAGATGCGGTTTGAAATCCTCGTTCTTGTGATTGTCAAACGCCGCATAAACTGTACTCGCATCGTGCAGTGAAGCCGCCAGTCGGCTCACATAAGTCGTCTCAGGCACGCCAGGAAACTTCTCGTCCTTTGTCCAACTCTGCCCGCCATTGTCGGTGATTTGAATCAGCCCATCATCCGTGCCTACATAAATCAGGCCTTCTTTTTTGGGCGACTCCGAGAGCGAAACAATATTTCCATAGAACGACGTCGCCGCATTCTTCGCGACCGCATCCGGTTCCCACACCCTCCCCATCACCGGCAACTTGTTACGGTCGGTCTGCCGCGTCAGATCGCTGCTGATTGCCTTCCACGTGTCGCCCCGGTCATCGCTGCGAAAAAGTTTGTTCGCCCCGAAATACAACCGCGTGTGCGAGTGCGGCGAGATGATCACCGGAGAATCCCAATTCCAGCGCAACGGCGGCTCGTCCTTGCCTTCCTGCGGCTGCAAAACAAGCTCCTGTCCCGTGGGCTTGTCGTACCTCACCAGCACCCCGTATTGCGACTCCGCATAAACCGTGTTCGCGTCCACCGGATCAACTTGCGAGCGGAAGCCATCACCGCCCGTGGTGACATACCAATCGGAATTCATGATCCCGTTGAGATTGCGTGTGCGCGACGGCCCGCACCACGAGAAATTATCCTGCGTCCCTCCACACACGTTGTAGAAGGGAAGCGCGTTGTCCACCGCCACGTCGTAAAACTGCACGGTCGGCAGGTTCGCCTTGAACTCCCAGCTCTTGGCGTCGTCCCAGGTTTCAAACATCCCTCCATCTGAGCCCACCAGCCAGTGCTTCGTATCGTCCGGATCGATCCAAATATCGTGATTGTCGCCGTGATGATTCTTATCCTGCACTTTGTGAATCGTCTTGCCGCCATCGAGCGATTCGCGCAGGTTCACACTCATCACAAAAATGCGGTCGACATTTTTCGGGTCGGCAACAACGTGCGCGTAATACATGGCGGCCGCATCGAATTCATTTCTCCGCTCCCACGTTGCTCCTTTGTCGGTCGACCGGAAGATCCCGCCCTTCCCATCCGCGGCTTCAATCGTGGCATACACCACGTTCGGATCGACCGGCGAAACCGCCAGCCCAATCCGTCCTATATCCACCGTGGGCAGGCCCGATTTCAGCTTGTTCCAGGTTGCTCCAGCGTCAGTCGATTTATAAATCGCGCTCTCCGGCCCGCCATCGATCAGCGTCCAAACATGTCTCCGCCTCTGGTAAGCCGACGCATAGACAATGTCCGGGTTCGACGGGTCAATCGCCACATCCGCGACGCCCGTGTTTTCGCTGATCGTCAACACCGCCTTCCATGTCTTTCCCCCGTCCGCCGACTTATATAAGCCGCGGTCGCCGCCCGGTCCCCACAATGGACCCTCCGCTGCCACATACACCACCTTCGAATCCCGCGGATCGACCACCACGCGCCCAATGTGCTCCGACTTCTTCAATCCCAGGTTCTGCCAGTTCTTGCCTCCATCGTCCGACCGGTAAATCCCGTCGCCATAATCCACGCTGCGCTGGCTGTTGTTCTCGCCCGTTCCCACCCACACCACCGCCGGATCATTCGGATCAAGCGTCACCCATCCAATGGAAAACGACCCCTCGCCATCGAACACCGGAGTCCATGTCGTCCCATCGTTCACCGTCTTCCACACGCCGCCCGAAGCGACGCCAACGTAGTACTCAAACTTATTTTTCGGATTCACCGCAATCGACGTCACCCGCCCCGAAGCGACCGCCGGTCCAATCGAGCGAAACTTCAGCCCCGAAAAAGTCTCGGCCGTCATCCCGCCTTTCTTTTCCTCGGCGGGCGCTTCCTTTTTTTCGACCGGCTTTTGATCTTTCTTCTGGTTTTTCTTAGTCGTAGACGCAGGCATCGCTGCCTTGTCGGCATCCTTATCTTGACCTCGGGCAATGGCACAGAAATTAACCAGCGCAAATAAAACTGCGGCAAGAGTGACAGCCAAGCGAGATTTCACTGAGGGCTCCAATCTAAGTCTCCGAAACCGATATGTATACAGGATTTGAGGTCAAGTTAGAAGCAGGGACCTCACAGATTGCCAACTCTGTCATCTTGAGCGGAGGTCGTGCTTCGCGAATGCGAAGCACAACCGCAGTCGAAAGATCCCTAGCGCAACGACGCTACTGCAGCCGGCAAGGTGTTTTCATACACAAACCAAAAAGCCGCAGGCATTCCGCCCGCGGCCTTTTGTGCGCCTCCTGCAAACTTACCAAATCAACGTCACGGCTCCCGCCATGGGGATCGTGTTCGCGTTGTGAATCAGGAAAGTATCTGTGCTCGCCACTTGAATATCGACCAGATGACTGTAATCCAGATACACAATGTGGGTTCCCGAAGTGCCGCTAAAACCGGAAGTAATAGCCGCCGAGGCAGGCGATTCAATTCCCGTCCACTCCAGGAAACTTGAGGGCACGTGAAGCATTGCGACTTGCCCCACTCCGCGATAGCCGAGGTTGTTTTGCACTCCCATGACCAGCACCGGCGTGCTCGACGCCGGCGTCAGCGTCCCGCTTGACGCCCCGGCAGCTAGGTTATATTTCACCCTCGCTGCATTGGGCGTACTGGGGGCACCCGAGTCCTCTCCTCCACTTTTCGCTTCTTTGTCGTTGAAGAGAAGACCAAGACTAGGAAAACCAAACCTAAGAAACCAAAACTAGGAAAAATCAAAGCCGAAAGCAAAAATCGATGTCATTCCGAATCGGGCGGAACGCCCGGTGAGAGCCTGCCCTGAGCGAAGTCGAAGGGAAACTGCTTTCCCATCACCCATCACAGCCGCACTCCTCTGAGAAGAAAATTCAAGACTAGGAAAACAAAATCATCTCATGAATAACAGATGTCTATTTCTCGCTTCTTTTGCGAGAAATGGGATCTTCCACGTTTGCGATCAGCCCCAAACCCTGCATCCCTGTAAAATCCCACCATGCCCGCACCGAAGCCCCAGGGCCACGACACCCGCTACATGAAGATGCAGAAGAACAACTGTTTCGTCTGCGGCATGAACAATCCCGACGGCATGCGCCTCAAGTTCATCCTTGACGAAGAGCGCCAAACCTTCGTCTGCAAATTCCGCCTCAGCAATCGCTACACCGGACCACCCGGCCACTGCCACGGCGGCATCATCGCCAGTATCCTCGACGACGCGATGGGCAAGGTAAACAAGTTGCATCATGTCGTCGCCCTCACCCGTGAAATGACTGTCGAATATCTTAAGCCCGTCCCGCTGCACAAACCGCTGCGCGTCGAAGGCCGCGAAATCAAAAAGCGCGGTCGCACCCACGTCAACGCCGCCGAAATCCTGAACGAAAAGGGCGAAATCCTAGCCCGCAGCCGCGGCATCTTCATCGCCATCGACCCCGAAAAAATGTTCAAGAAGTTCGTAGAGCGTTAAAAATGTTTGTCATCCTGAGCGAAGTCGAAGGATCCCTTTTTGTTCCAAACAGAATATTGGTTCAGCAGGGAATTCCCGCCGCAGAGCAATCCTCTTGCTCACGCAAACTCCCAGGGGTACCGCGAATGATGAATGCCCTGTAAAATAAGTAAAGGCTGGCTTCCATTGCGCGGCCCATCCTTCGCGATCGCGAAAAGGTACCCACGGTATCCACAACATGTCGCAAAACAACGGTAGCTCCACCAGTCTCCGCCTCAAAACCGGCCTCGCCGAAATGCTAAAGGGCGGTGTAATTATGGATGTGACGAATGCTGAGCAGGCTTCGATTGCCGAAAAGGCGGGGGCCGTTGCCGTGATGGCGCTCGAACGCGTGCCGGCGCAGATCCGCGCGGAGGGCGGGGTGGCGCGGATGGCTTCGCCGAAAAAAATTCGCGAGATTATGGCGACTGTGTCGATTCCGGTGATGGCCAAATGCCGCATCGGGCATTTTGCGGAGGCGCAAATCTTGCAGGAGCTCGGCGTCGATTACATTGACGAATCCGAGGTGCTCACGCCGGCCGACGAAGCTCACCACGTCGACAAGCACGCCTTCAAAGTTCCATTCGTCTGCGGCGCGCGCAATCTCGGAGAAGCTTTGCGCCGCATCGCCGAAGGTGCGGCCATGATCCGCACTAAGGGTGAGGCTGGCACTGGAGACGTCGTTCACGCCGTCAAGCACATTCGCCAGATCGTGCAGGAGATGAAAATCCTCACTGTCCTCGGCGAAGAAGAACTCTACGCCAAAGCCAAAGAGCACGGCGCGCCTTATGAACTGGTAAAGATGGTTGCGAAAACCGGCAAGCTGCCCGTGCCAAATTTCTCCGCCGGAGGCATTGCGACACCGGCCGACGCTTCGCTCGTGATGCAGCTCGGGGCCGAAGCGGTCTTCGTCGGCAGCGGCATTTTCATGAAAGATTCCACCACCTTCGCCGACCCGGTCGAAGCCGAAAAGCGCGCCCGCGCCATCGTCAAAGCCGCCACGCATTTCAACGACCCTAAAGTATTACTTGAAGTCAGCGAAGATTTGCAGGGTGCGATGAAGGGGCTGGCTGTCGCGGGGATGGATGCAGCGCAGATGCTGCAAACAAGAGGATGGTGAGATTCTTGGTATATGCATGGACAGATATTGATAACACACCAATAAAGCGAGGGATTGATAAGGCAGCGGATGGCCCGTAGCTGGCGCCAAGATGAAGAACAAGACCAGAAGGCTTGCCGGTTCAATACTGTGCGCACTTGTTGCGGGCGGAGGCGAAGTATATTTTTACAGACACCATAATGAACTTATGGCCCAGACGTGTCTGTTTCTTGGCCTACTTGCTATCGTTGTTGTTGATAAGGTCCTTGAGTTACTCGGAAAGGACTCCGAGGATGTGGTGACGGAGTTGCAGCACCTGCAAGATGCGCTGGGGGTCGGTATTATCGATCCGGAAGCACCTCGAATATTAGAGCGTATTCGAGGCAGGCCACTCCACCATTATCATTTGAGCAAGGACAAGAACGGGGACGCTACGTGGTTCTACCAAGTGGTCAGCTTCAAGGGATCCCCGTCGGCAGGGAAACTGACGGCGACCGCTTCTTTTGTGCCGACAGAGGGGGCGGCTGAAAAAGACCATAAGTATCAGATCGAAGCCTCTGTCGAGAGCTCTCACCTTGTCGTAAAGACACGCCGCGTAGATAGAAGTCCGGATATCGGCATTGAGGTGTTTCGTGATGCTGGTCGCAGTACAGCCAGCCTCTTCCCACTCTATGGCGTGAAAATTCTGACTACATGGTGGGAGGATGAGCTCGCCAGCAGCATCTCGATCTTGAGTGACGTTCCCCTCGTCCGTGGAGCGAAGGACGGCGCGCCGTTGACTAATGCAGGGACGCTTCAGGCCGAATGGGAGAGACGCTCACGTATTGCTCGACTGCCGCTCACCCCTCCCGCTCCAATGAGCCCTGGATCGCCCTTGAAACAAGGCGTAACAATAGAGCAGAAATGGAACGAAAATAGGGTTGTCGAGCTGTTGCAGAACTCTCCTCTAAACGCTGACATTCGAATCTTCGTATCGTTCTTCGTTACGGATGTTGACTTATTTGAACTTCTGGGGCGGCTTCTTACTAACAGCAAGAGAAAGATCACCATCATGATGCTGGACCCTGATGCTCCAGTGCTAGAGATGCGGTACGGCACGGAGGACAGGAAGATTAGAGAGAGCATAACAGCGACAAGCGCACGGGAGAAGATCGTCTCCCAATTGCACGATCTGGCAGAGCTGCGCAAGATGTTGAGGCGCCTTGCAAACGATGCTCTGCGGGACAGCAAGCAACGGGACCTAGGAACCCTAGAGGTGCGAGTCTATCGTTGCGCTCCAACGCTTGTGTCCTACCATACGCAGGAAGAAATGCTGGTCGGCATTCTGTTACTGCACAAATCTGCGAATGCAGGGCCTATGATACGCGTCGACAGAGGCGAGCCGTTATGGCAGTTGATCGAGGACAATTGGCGAACGGTCCTGCGTGTTTCTGAAGAACGCATCGGGGCTGGTGTCTAAGAGCGCCTGCTCCCATGTCTCGCAAAAACAGCGAGACAGGAACCACGGCACCCGGCTTAGTCCGCCTGTGACCTGGGTTCAATTATTTGCTACCTTGATAAACAGAGGCACCCATGCCGGTCGACGACAAGTCTACAAATGAGCGGGAAGTTGAACACGGCTGGGAGGATCTGCTGAAAATAGGTTCCTCAGCGGTAACTGGTGCTGCGGCCGGAGCTGTAATAGCCGGAGCTGTAGTAAGTGGAGTGATTGGAACAGCAACCTTTCCGGGTGTGGGCACCGTGGTGGGTGGCATTCTAGGCGCGATACTCGGAGCGAGACTCCGAGCGTCACAAAAAGCGAGGGGTGTTACTGACGCTTCTCGTCGCACCGACGTGATAAAGACCCACGATAAAAAAGAGGATAGGGAGCGATGAACGCCTTCCTACTGGGAGGCCTAGTCACCGGCGGCCTAATTGTAGCCGCCTACCTCTGGCTTAGCGCTTATCACAAGCAGTCACCGGTCCTCGCCCAAGCAATCGAACTTGTAGTTGCGTGCATCGGAGGAGCGGGCGGGGTTAAGATCTGCCTCTACGTGTTTAGCGGAAAGCTTTCAGCTGCCCTGCGTTCAAGTGCCGGTCTAGTCTCCGAAGAGGACACGATTTACTTCCTGATTGGGGGTTTTGCTCTCATCTGGATATCCTTCGAAACGGTGGCGCGTCGTTTATGGCTTCTATACCAGCACCATCCGGGTGCTCTAAGTCTCGGACCTAGTCCCAATGCCTCGCAAACCGAGGGAGACCCGGCGCACCCGAACCCGACGGCGCCAGCGCCTAATGAGTAACAAAAGGTACGATCCCCTAATGGGGCGGGTTGGCCGGGTCTGAGGCTCCGATTCCCCTTTCTCGCAAAACCAGCGAGACGTGGGGCTCCCGGCAGACATGAGATATTGAGAATCAAGCGCGCTAGGAGGTGAGGCTTGTCGGCTGCCGTAGACAAAAGGTACCAGGTCTTTGTGAGTTCTACATATGACGACTTGCACGCAGAGAGGCAGGAGGTTATGCAGGCCCTGCTCGAGCTTGACTGCATGCCTGCTGGAATGGAACTCTTTCCCGCGGCAAATGACGATCAATGGACCCTCATCAAGCGTGTTATAGACGACTGCGACTACTATATCGTCATCATTGGTGGTCGGTACGGCTCCATCGGGCCGAGCGGCTTGAGCTATACCCAGATGGAGTATGAATATGCCGTCGCGCAAGACAAGCCTATTATTGCCTTCCTTCACAAGGAGCCTGGGGCGCTTCCCGCGAACCGCACCGAACAGAGTGCACTGGGCAAGAAAGGACTAGAGGGATTTCGTGGCTTGGTACAGCAAAGATGTGCAAGTTTTGGATGACGCCGGCCGATCTCGGATCAGCAGTGAGTAGAAGCCTAGTTAAGCTGATAAAAACAAACCCGGCGGTGGGATGGGTCAAAGCAGACCTTCTGCCATCCAAGAACACGACCGAGGAAATTTTGCGGCTCCGGCAGAAAATTGAGGAGCTTCAAACTCAACTCGTCGAATCCAAGCAGGCATCCGGCGTGGGTACGGAACACCTCGCACAAGGCGAAGACGAGGTCGAGCTGGGATACAGGTTTAGCGCAAATAACCCGAAAGACTACCGTGACCGAGTTAATTATGCCGATCGATTCAAAACAACGTGGAACGACCTATTTGCCCGACTGTCGCCGCACCTCATTGATGAAGCTTCGGACACGAATCTGAAGAGGGCTCTGGATGAATTGGTGGCAGAAAAAACTAGGGCGGCCACAGCGGCGATCAGAAAGAAGGAGAAAACTGCGGGACGCGAGTTGGTAGGCTTCGCATTGGACGACAATGACTTCAATACTATTAAAGTTCAGTTTCTCGCTCTAAGGCTCATCGGAAAGAGCAACAAACGTAAGACCCGCAGCGTTAGTGACAGATCCGCTTATTGGTCGCTCACCCCATATGGCGAAACTGCAATGGTCACTCTGCGGGCGATTTCCAAGCCCGTGCCAACCGCCAACCCAACGGCTCCTACACCGGGGGCGCTGCCTTAGGCGACGTATGGCTCAGGTCTTCGGCGGCTACTCCCATATCGCAAATGACGCGAAGCTCTTCGGCAAGCTCAGGGCAGGGTCCTTCGACAGGCTAGGGTACTTTGCCAGGAGAAGCAGATTCCTCGCCGGGCTGACGCCCGACTCGGAATGACAACGGTTTGGAGGGTGCTTTTACGGCGCGGCTGAAGCCGCGCCCTTTCAAAAGCGTTGTTCTTTATTCTTTCGAATCATCGACAATTTTTCGAATCTTCAAAATCTTGTCAAGGGCCTGGAGAGTGGGTTTTTGGATCAAGTTATTGATTCGGTGGGCGAAATAGTTAGGGCTAATATGTCACTTTTTGACTATGCAGTATGATATAATGGGTATATAAGATCAAAATTGCGGCGCAGGCCTTCGGGTCTGCGCTTTTTGTTTTAGGGGTGGGGAAACCAAAGTCGGAAAACCAGGGTCCCTCGCTTCGCTCGGGATGACAAACCATCGCGAGAGGAATGTTGCAAAGGAGTGTCTTTGGAGCGCGGCTTACGGGCTGCGCTTTTTTGTTTATGAAAGAGAAAACTGACAATTCGGGTGGGGAACGGGATCGGGAAGTGATCGACTTACAGGCGGTGGCGGCGCCTACGCGGAAGCGGTTGGGGGCGGTGGAGGCAGCGTTTTTGGCGAAGGCTACGATGCTGGGGTTTCCGGTGCTGAAGCCTTGGGGAGATAGCCGCCCTTATGACTTTGCGGTGGAGAGTGGGCGGCGGCTGTGGCGGGTGCAGGTGAAGTGCGCGACCAGCCATCGGGGCACGCGATGCGATGCGAGGGCTGCGGGCAGTGGCGAGCTTTACACACTGGATGACATCGATTTTCTGGCGGCGTATGTGATCGCGAGAGATTTGTGGTATGTGGTTCCGGCGGAGGCGTTTGTTCCGCGAGCGACGGTGCATTTCAATTACGGTCTGCAGAGCCGGGGATGTTTGAGATCTATCGGGAAACCTGGTGCTTGTTGACGTGTTCGGCGAAGGCGCGGGCTAGAGGCGATATTCCGACGCGATGCCGGTGCAAGGAGATGGCGCAGAGGTGCGTGGTTTGTCCGAGGCGGTGAGGGGAGCGACCGCTTCGTGGGACGTGATCGCGGCCGCCAGCGTCTCAACGTTCGATTCGGCCCAGTTCGGCACGTCCTGCAAAATTCTGTGAGCAATAACCTTGCGCTTTCCGCCGCCATGGGACCAGTCTCATTCAGGGCCCGTGGTGTAAGGGAAACACAGCACTCTGTCACAGTCGCAGATGCGGGTTCGAATCCCGCCGGGTCCACACTCCATTCTGTGGAGGGCTGTTTTGAGGAGAGAACACAGAGATAATCTCCTCAGTAACTTGACACTGCCCACTGCTTCGCCAATACTGAAATTGACAGAGTGCTTACACCACGTGAGTTGAAATGGCTCCGGGTTCCCGGGGCCATTTTCATTGGCGGATGGTTTCAATCTCAACGGTGGCAGCGTCGACCGCTGTGCCTTCCGGCAACTTAGCGAATAATCTACATACCACAGGTGCTTTTGCCCTGATCCCGATTCGCGCGCTATTTGTTATCAGCGACATACGATTGGCATCCGTAATGCCTATTTCATCCTGTACCTCGTCGAAAAAGGAGGCTCCTTATGAAACGAGCGCTGCTCAGTTCCCATGGGATGTGGATCGCCCTCGCCATTCTGGCGTTGCTGTTTACGCCAGCGGTCTACGCCGGAAACGACGTTATGGCGGAGATTCAGTTCCAAGGAAAATCGAAGGTTGAGAAGACTTCAGGCGTATGGGTGGATGGACAATACGTTGGTTACCTGAAGGAGCTGAAGGGGTCGAAGAAGGTGCTGCTTATGCCGGGGGAGCACGTGATTGCAGTGCGCCAGAACGGCTATCGCGACTTCACCGAACGGCTTGTTGTACAGCCTGGAGAGACGCAAGTGGTGCAGGTGGCGATGGCGAAGGCTCCTATGGGGATCCTTCCCGACGTGACATCCACGGTTAAGATTTCGGTAAATCCGTCGAGAGCCGCGGTCTTTTTGGATGGATCGTTCGTAGGACACGTGGCGGAGTTCCAGGGCGTGGGCCGAGGTTTGGTGATTGCTCCGGGCGCCCACAAGATCAAAATCGCGCTGCCCGGATATAAGACGTTTGAGACGGACATCAATCCGCAGGGCGACCAGAAAGTGGAAGTGAAGACGGACCTGGTGAAGAATGAAGTGCCGGTCGATGAGCCGCTGCTGAAGACGGATGGCAACGACCATGGGGCACAGACATCTGCGGACAACCCTCCGCCGGCCTCTCCTCAGCGCTGAAACGAGAGTGCGAGCTGCGAGGCAGAAGTGGCGGGTAGCCAGGTCTCAGGCACCGCATCCCATGTCTCGCAAAAGAAGCGAGACCCTTCGACAAGCTACGGGGTGGCCGGCACTCGCCCAGGAAAAGCAGGTTCCTCGCCGGGCTGACGCCCGACTCGGAATGACAACTGTTTGGGAGGCGTGTTTTTGCGGCGCGGCTGAAGCCGCGCCCTTCAAAGCATCATTCTTCGAGTCATCAAAACTTCGAATCGTGGTTCCGGCCGAGGCGTTTGTTGCGCGAGCGACGGTGCATTTCAATTACGGTCCGCAGAGCCGGGGGATGTTTGAGATCTACCGGGAGACTTGGTGCTTGTTGACGTGTTCGGCGAAGGCGCGGGCTAGAGGCGGTGTTCCGACGCATGCCGGTGCAAAGAGATGGCGCAGAGGTGCGTGGTTTGTCCGAGGAGGTGAGGAGTGGTTGGTTGCTAACAAAGACATTTTGAGTGCGTCTACCCTGGAAGTCCTACACTGAGATTAAGATCAGAGATTAGGATCAGAGACAAACGATCAGCTGTTATAACGATCAAGGAGCGCCTCAAATGAAGCATGCAATCGCGGCCCTGGGTTCGGTTCTGGTTCTGGTGCTTTCGCTTCCCGGTTACGGGCAAAATCGGCAGCAGCCTGCGACGCTGCGGAGCTTACTTTTGCACGAGTTGCACACTACGCATAATAAGGCCGACTGGTTTGTGCCGATCAGCGTCGCAGTGGATGGACTCACCGCCGAGCAAGCCAGCTGGCAGCCGCCGGCGGGAGGCCACTCTGCGGGGCAGTCGACTTATCATCTGCTGTTTTGGAATCGCCGGAGCCTGGCTAAGTTGAAAGGAGAGACGCAGGAGAAATTTGGCGGCGACAACGAACAGACCTTCGTGAAATTTGATAGCAAGCAATGGAGTGACACGGTCAAGCAACTCGACCAAGTGATGACGGAGTTGGAGAAGCTGGTCGAGACCGCCGACGAGCAAAAGCTGGCAGAGTGGGCGCCAACGATTGGGAATATCTGTACGCACAATGCTTACCATGTCGGGCAGATCGTCTATGTGCGCAAGTTGCAAGGGTCGTGGAACCCGGAGAAAGGCGTGAAGTAGGGTGGGTGAAGCAGCCCAACAAAACTGGACGTTTTAGGCTACACGATGCTTGTCATACCGCTGAGGAGTACCAGCGGAAACTATTGTACTGCCACTGCTCTTGCGATTCCACCAATCCCCGCGCCCCCAGGTCATAGAGTACTTTGTTACGTAAAGTACGTGCCCAGTGTTAGGCCTACGGTCCTTTAGAATTCGGCAAGGCAGATGCGACTCGCGAACGCATCCGTTAGAATTAGACGCGCCCGATTTATGACGATTGGAGTGCTAGCTTTGCAGGGAGATTTCGACGCGCACCGGCGCCGGCTGGAAGAGCTGGGGGCCAATGTGGTGCTCGTCAAGAAGCCCGAGCAACTCGATGAGATCGATGGATTGGTCATCCCCGGCGGCGAATCTGGCACGTTCTTAAAATTGTTAGGAGAAGAAGGATTCGAGAAGCTGAAGCAGTTCGTGCGGCTGAAGCCTACGTTTGGCACTTGCGCCGGTGCGATTCTGTTAGCGAGTGAGGTAGAAAACCCGAAACAGACCGGGCTGGGCGCAATCGACATGCGCATTCGCCGCAACGCCTACGGACGCCAGGTCGACAGTTCGATTCGCGAAGGCCAGCTTCTCGAAAGCTCTCTGAACCACCAGCCGGGTTCACCGCTTGAGATGGTCTTTATCCGGGCACCGAAGATCGATCATGTCGGTTCTGGCGTCGAAGTGATCGCTACCGAAGGAACGGACCCAGTGGCAGTGCGGCAGGGAACGGCCATGGCGGCGACTTTCCATCCAGAGCTGTCGGGGGATACTCGTGTACACCAGGCCTTCTTGGAGCTAGTAGTAAATGCCAATCGGAGATGAGAATTAGGAAGAATGGATCAGATGACGTTACTTCGCTGGTAGAAACTCAATCTTGACGTCCCGACTGGCAGCCTTAAAATCAAAATCCGCAGTTACCAGCACCCGATCCGATCCCCTGCTCGCAACTTCCACCCCAAACGAATCCACATACGGAATTCCCATTTCCAGCTTGATCAAAGCTGCGCGTACTGCACCATCGCCGTCCGCCGCGACCACCTGCAGCCCGAATTCGCCTAATCGCGAAAGCACCTGCTCCATTTCCCGTCGACCGTAAAGCTTGCACGTGATTCCCGCGATCTCGCCCCAATGAGCCGCGGGCGTCACCGCTTCGCAATCGCCCGCAACGTACCCTTTGAGGATTTCGGCTACCCGGTTCGATCCGGCCTGGTTGTGCAGGTAGCGAAGGACAGCGCTGGAATCGAGCACGTACGTTACCATCGATCTTCCCGTCGCCACTTGCGCCTGAGGTTTTCTGCGAGCCGGCCTTTTCCCTTCAACATGCCGCGGGTCTGATCGACAAGTTCTTCGGTAACCGGCTGCAGGGTTATTTTCGCCCCGTCATGAGTGACCGCAATCCGCGTTCCCGGCTTGATGCCGAGCGCCGAACGCATCTCGGACGGGATAACAAACTGCCCTTTTGTGCTTACTGTGGTGATCTGTCGATTCATGCTTACATTATAGCGCGATGTAAGACTTTGTCGCGCCAAAATTGTTCTTGACAGGCTCATCGCGTAACTGTATGGTTACGCATTATGCGTCACCGTTCGGTTACATATTCATCCGAGGCAACGTTTCAGGTTCTCGCCGACCCCACGCGCCGCGCCGTTCTTGATTTGCTGCGGCGAGGCAGCCAGCCTGCGGGAGAAATTGCCGGAGCCTTTCCCATTTCGCGTCCTGCAATTTCGAAACACTTGCGCCTCCTGCGGCGAGCACACCTGGTGCGGGAGCATCGTGAGGGACGCAACCGCGTCTACCATCTGAATCCCGAGCCGCTGCGCGCGGTCGATTCCTGGCTCGAGCAGTATCGCACCTTCTGGAGAGCCAATCTGGCCAGCCTCAAGTCATTTGTCGAATCCGAATACGCCAAAGAAACCGCACAAGGCCGTGCCACAAAATCAAACAAGACGTCCAAAGGAGAACAATAGATATGAAATCCGTTCGCATCGTTCGCTTCGCTTTGCCGTTCGTATTTCTCATGACCACAACCGCTGTGCTGGCGCAAACGGCGCAGCAGAAATCGTTCGATCAGCTTAAGTCGCTTAGCGGTTCATGGGAAGGAAAGGCCAGCCAGGGTATGGCGGTCCACGTGTCGTTCCGTGAAACTTCAGGAGGCTCGGCTGTCATGAGCGAGATTCATGGGCACGGACCCGAGGATATGATTTCGATGTTCCATCTCGATGGCCCGAATCGTCTCATGCTGACGCACTATTGCGGGGCTGGCAACCAGCCCCGTATGACGGCCAACATTTCGCCCGACGGCAAGACCATGACTTTCGATTACGTCGACGCTACGAATCTTGCGATGCCCGACGCGGGCCACATGCAGCGCGTCGTATTCACCATTGTCGATGCGAATCATCACACGGAAGAATGGACCTTCGCCGACCATGGCAAGGAAAAGAAAGAGTTCTTCGACCTGCATCGAGGCGAAGTGGCGCAAAAATAGTTTGCAATGAAAGCAACCGGGTGCCCCATGTCTCGCTGATTTTGCGAGACATGGGACCTCGACCGACCTCGACCGCAGGATCGAAGCAGGATGGATTACTGATGACCGACACTGCAAAATCTGTTGTTACTTCCGGCAACGATGCCGTAATTGCCGAGATCCATATTGCCGCGCCTCCCGAGCGTGTGTTCAAGGCGCTCACCGATTCGAAGGAGTTGTCCCGCTGGTTCGCGAACCCAAGTTGCCCGGTTAAGTTGTGGGAGATGGATGCGCGGCCCGGTGGGCGCTACCGCTACACCGAAAAAGGTGGGGTGACGGTGAACGGCGTAAGCGAGTTCGAGTGCCATGGAGAAATCTTGGAATTCATGCCCGGGCGCTATCTCGTCTACACCTGGATCGCGAGCTGGCACGCGGACAAGTCCCTTCAAACCGTGGTGTCGTGGGAACTGACTCCGGAAGGGAAGGGTACGCACGTGAAGGTTACGCATAGTGGTTTGGCGAAGGAAGACGCCGCTCGGAAGGACTACAGTGGCGGCTGGATCGGCGTGCTCGAAATGCTGCGTAAGTTCGTCGAGACGTAGGTGTGGGCCGGACACTCCCTTCGGGAAGTTAAGAGCAGGCTCTATCCGACGATTTGATTTTGACTTTTATAGCGACTCAGACAGGAGAACTTTATGGCAACCGTTGCAGTCACTCCAGACCAAGGCATCATCACAGGCGAGATTTTTATCGCCGCTCCTCCGGCGCGCGTCTTCCAGGCCATAACCGATCCCGAGCAAATGCCACGCTGGTGGGGAGCGAGCAATATGTACCACATCATCGAATGGAAGGGGGATGTGCGCGTCGGCGGGAAATGGTCGAGCGATGGCATGGGCGCGGACGGGAAACAGTTTCGCGTAGAGGGCGAGTATCTAGAGGTCGATCCTCCTCGGCTGCTCGTGCACACGTGGAGTGCTAGCTGGACCGGTGCAATCAAGACGGTAGTCCGCTGGGAGCTGGAAGCGCAAAGCGTGCATGGGTTGCACCCAAAAGGCCCGCAACGCGCGGGGACGGGCACGCTGCTTAAGATTACTCACGAAGGTTTTGCTGCGACTCCGGACGCCGCCGCCAATCATGCCGAGGGCTGGAAGCGCGTAATGGAATGGCTGCTCGCGTACCTGGAAAAAGGAGAGACAGTCGACAAGCGGAATTGACCAAACAGTGCGCCGGCAATGACAATGCAGGAATGAAGAGTTATCGCACCGTGAGTGGAAAATTGGCAGCGACCTTGATCCTGAGCGTGGTCGCTGCCACTATTTTCTTTGGGGTGCACTTCTCCGGAGCTCAGACCAACTCAACGCAGAAGGGAACATCCATGCCGGCTCATGCCAGCGGACCGTTCGATGTAAAGCTCGCGCCTCGACAGGACGACAAAGTCGGCGATCCGACGGTTGGCCGGATGTCGATTGACAAACAATTCCATGGCGATCTCGAAGCCATCAGCAAGGGCCAGATGCTGACCGCGATGACTGAGGTGAAGGGGTCGGCAGGTTATGTTGCCATCGAACGAGTCACGGGAACGCTACGCACGCCTAAGGGCGAACGTAGCGGCAGCTTTGCGCTTCTGCACCGCGGCATCATGACGCGCGGCGCACCAGAACTGAGCGTCACGGTTGTGCCGGATTCCGGCACCGGCCAATTGACCGGACTTACGGGCACGATGACGATTCACATTGTCGACGGAAAACATTCGTACGACTTCGACTACGCACTGCCCGAGTGAGGTCACAGAATTGCCAGCGCCTGCTGAACGCAGGCATCGAGTGACTGTGCTGTGTCGATTACCGTTTTTGATAGAGTGATGGCTTCGAAGCGCGACTTTACCTTCAGATAGAGTTTGTAATCGCGATTCGCGGCAGCGTGCGCTCCCGAGGCGGATTGCTTCTCGATGCGCTCGCGGGCGAGTTCTTCCGGGCAAATGCATTCCAGGATGCGCCAGCTCTGGTGCAGGGAAGCTGCGGCGTTGAGAACGTTGTCGATCTGGTAGCGGCGAGAGAACGGACGTCCGTCAAGAAAAATAATCCGTGAGCGGTCTTTCCGCAGCAGATAGCCGGCAGTCTCTAGCATGACGCGCAGGCAGAAGTCATCCTGCTGGGACGAATATTCGATTTCATCGGCCGCGAATAACACGTGGCGGATGTCGTCTTTGCTAAGCACACGGCCGCCAGTGCGGAGGGCAAGCTCGCGCGCCAGCGTAGTTTTGCCGGTTCCGGGCAGGCCAGCCATGAGAACGATCATGGTCAATTAAATCATGAGGGATTCGATTTGCGATTCGCTGAACTGGATCGATTTGTCACCACGTGGAAATCTATCGGTTCGAAACGCATGAAGCGGAAATGCGTGAATCGGATTGTGGCGGAGGTTCATCCATAGCGCCGAGGCGCATGACGCCTCGACACTCGAGGAGGCATGAATGCCGCTGGTTCGAATTGCTTTACGCGAAGGGAAGACTGAAGAATACAGAAGAGCTCTGGGGGACGGGGTGCACCGGGCGTTGGTGGAGGCGATGGATGCTCCGGCGCAAGATCGCTTTCAGGTGATTACCGAGCATCCCACAGGCGGGCTGATCTACGATCCCGCGTATCTTGGAGTGCAGCGGACGGACGACATCGTGATGGTGCAGATCACATTATCCACCGGGCGCAAGCTGGCGCAGAAGCGCAAGCTCTATAAGAGAATGGCCGAACTTCTGGCGGAAAATCCAGGAGTTCGACCGCAGGATCTGATGATCAATTTGGTTGAAGTTGCGTGGGAGAACTGGTCGTTCGGTAATGGCGAAGCGCAATATGCGATGTGAAGTTACTGGACGCTGTTCTCGGCCGTGACCTCTGCAGGCTCGGGGCGCTGCATGGGAACGACGTCCTGAGTCATGCGCCACTCCGCGTAGCGGCCCGAAACCATAATGTGGAAAACCCACTGATGACGCTCTTCTTCGGGCTCAACCAGGCCGAGCGCCTTCATGTAGAAGAGATATTGCTCCATCCACTTGATCTGGTCCTGGGTCATGCCGCGGCGCTGCAGGTCCACGGTGAGGCCGGCTAGGTGCGAAGATGCGGTATCGCCATCGGCCGGAGCCGCATTGCGGTTGTGCCGGCGAAGTTTTTTCTGCACCTTAACTGTGCGTACTGCCGAATTTACCTGAATCTGCTGATGAAAGCGGTTGTAGTAGGCCTGCGCGATATCTTGAACAAAGTCCCGCGTCCACGGACGGCAGAAGCGGCGTGAAGGATCGAGGCGTGGATCAAAGCGCAACGACTCGCCGGCAATGATTTCCTGCAATGCTCCGCTGGCCTTGAGCGCTTCGAGTTCGTCGTCATCCTGAATGCGGGGCAATTCCAGCCGGTCGACTTCGGCATTCTGCAACAGTAGAGATTCGTGCGATGGCCGGAACATCGGATTCCATAAAGTCCAGTGCAGCCGGTGATGCCGCGCGTGGCGAACCGGTTTATGCATGGTGGTGGCAGTCGCTGCGAAGAGGGGGCTGCACAGGCAGGCCAGAACGGATAGACGAATCAATCGGCGCTGTAGATTCAATCGCAAATCGATCTCTTAATCTGCTGCAGAACTTTCTCTGCAACTGTCCGGACATTGTAAGCCATGCTGTCAAGAGGTTAAACCACCGATCGCAGGCTCGTTTATTACCGGCGTGCCAGAAGCGTAGCACCTAAGCTTGATTACCGCCGGTTACCAGATCTACTTCAGCAACTCAATACGCTATGGATAGAAGCACGCGAAACGCCATCCCAGCGCGGGGATTGGGGCCTGCTCATGTGCTCCCGGTGCAACCAGTTAGCGCCGGTTCGATGAAGGGAGGGATTGACGCGTTGTGGCTAAAGTGACAAATATCAGTAACAAAAATAAGTGACAGAAGTCAGCGCTGGAAAAGGTCGCCAAGAGCCTGTTTCATGACGGCGCCGCCGACCTCGGAAATGGCCTTGGTGAGAGGAATATCTTTGGGGCAAACCTCGACGCAGTTCTGCGCGTAGCCGCATTCCTGAATGCCGCCATCGCCCATCAGCGCCGAAAGGCGTTCCCGCTCGAGCGCTTTGCCGGTGGGGTGTGTGTTGAACAAACGGACCTGCGCGATGGTGGCCGCGCCCACGAATCCCGTGTCTTCGTTGAACTGCGGACAAGCCTCCATGCAGCAGGTGCAGGAAATGCAGCGCGAGATCGGGTACGCCTGCTCCTGCTCTTCCGCGGTCATGCGGGGGCCGGGGCCAAGGTCGTAAGTGCCATCGATTGGAACCCAGGCTTTGACGGCTTTAAGATTTTCGAAAATTACGCTGCGGTCGGTGGCGAGATCGCGCACGACTGGAAACTTGGAAAAGGGTTCGAGCCGAACCGGCTGCTCAAGGTTGTCGATGAGCGCCGAGCAGGCCATACGGGCGCGTCCATTGATGAGCATGGCGCAGGAGCCGCAGACTTCCTCGAGGCAGTTCGAGTCGTAGGTGATGGGCGTGGTCGTCTTACCCTCGCGGGTGACGGGGTTGGCAGCGATCTCCATGAGCGAAGAGATCACGTTCATGCCCGGATGCCAGGCGAGTTCGAACTCTTCCCAGTAGGACGGGGAAGTGGGGGTGTTCTGGCGCTTGATTTTGATTAGGACGGATTTGTTAGCCATTTTCCCTGACTCTTCTCATTCTTCTTGGAGCCCCGGACGCCTTCGTCCGGGGAGCAGCGCCACAGAACTCACCACACTTATCATCCCGCCGCTTCGCTGAGCGGACGAAGGGTCCGCCCTCCATGTGCAAACTCATTTCACCGCGTCATACTTCCTCGGTCGCGGCGGAATCAGCGAAACATCGACTGGCTCGAACTCGAACTTCGGTTCATCCGCGTCCGGCGCAAAATAAGCCTTCGTGGTCTTTAAAAAATTCTTGTCGTCGCGCTCGGGGAAGTCGGGTTTGTAATGCGCGCCGCGCGATTCGTCGCGCATGCGGGCGCCCTGCGCGATCACGCGCGCCAGTTGCAGCATGTTGTAAAGCTGGCGGGTGAAGACCACGCTGGTATTGGCCCACTGGGTCCGGTCGCTCAGGTTTACCTTGCCCAGGCGTTCGAGTAGTTCAACGATTTTTGCATCGGTTTGTTGCAGGTTCTTGTTGTAGCGGATGACGGTGCAATCCTTGGTCATCAACTCGCCCAGTTCGCGCCACAGCCGGAAGGGATTCTCCGTGCCCTCGTTATTCATGATGAGGGAATTGGTCTCTTCCTGCTTTTTCTTCTCCGCTTCGAAGCAGCCGTTGCCGTCGGGCAAAGCCTGCAAGCCGCGCGCGTACTTGACGGCATTTGGTCCGGCGATGCCGCCGCCGTAGATGCACGATACCAGCGAGTTCGCGCCCAGGCGATTGGCGCCGTGATACTGATACTCGCACTCGCCTGCGGCGAAGATGCCGGGGATATTCGTGGCCTGCTTGAAATCCACCCACATGCCGCCCATGGTGTAATGCATGCCGGGGAAAATCTTCATGGGCGTGTCGCGCGGATCGTCGCCCACGAACTTCTCGTAGATTTCGAGAATGCCTTCGAGCTTGCGGTCGAGAATCTTGCGGTCAATGTGCGTCAGGTCGAGATAGACCATCGGCTGGCCGTCGATGCCGAGGTTGAGCTCGTACACAACCTTGAAGATGGCGCGGGTAGCCACGTCGCGCGGGACAAGGTTGCCGTACTTGGGATACCACTCTTCGAGGAAATACCAACGCTCGCTCGCCGGAATCGATTTCGGATCTCGCTTATCGCCCGGAGTCTTCGGAACCCAAACGCGTCCACCCTCGCCGCGCGCGGATTCTGACATCAGCCGCAGCTTGTCGTTGCCGGGAATCGACGTGGGATGTACTTGGATGAATTCGCCGTTGGCGTAGTAACAGCCTTGCTGATACAGCGCGGATTGCGCCGATCCGGTGCAGACCACCGAGTTGGTCGACTTGCCAAAGATTGCGCCGATGCCGCCGGTCGCGATGATGATGGCGTCGCCAGGGAAGGTGCGAACCTCCATGCTGCGCAGGTCGATGGCGGTGATGCCGCGCGAGACGCGGTTGCCATCGAGCACGGCCGACAAGAATTCCCAGTGCTCGTACTTCTTTACCTTGCCTTCGGATTCGTAGCGGCGGACTTGTTCATCGAGCGCGTAAAGCAACTGCTGGCCCGTGGTCGCTCCAGCGAACGCGGTGCGGTTGTATAAAGTTCCGCCAAAGCGGCGAAAATCGAGCAGGCCTTCCGGGGTGCGATTGAAGGGAACGCCCATGCGGTCGAGCAAATCGATGATGCCCGGCGCGGCCTCGCACATATCCTTGACCGGAGGCTGGTTGGCAAGAAAATCTCCGCCGTAAACGGTGTCGTCAAAGTGAATCCACGTCGAATCGCCTTCGCCCTTCAAATTCTTGGCCGCGTTGATGCCGCCCTGGGCGCACACCGAGTGCGACCGCTTTACGGGAACAATGGAGAAGAGATCGACGTTCGCGCCCATCTCCGCAATCTTGATCACGGCGGAAAGTCCGGCGAGTCCGCCGCCTATCACAATAATTCTCGGTGCTGCTGCCATCGTTTCCTTATCTGATTCCTGAGGACTGCTGGTTGTTGGTAACCGTCGTACCCGGCTCAACCGACTGCTGCGGGCGGGAGCGGAACGAGGTAAGGCTGGCCAATCCCGCGCCAGTCAACACGAGGAAGAGACCGAGGCACACGGCCAGGAATCGCTTCTGCGCCTTCTCGCCTGAAACGATTCCCCACTTCGCCGAGAACAGCCAAATGCCATACGCGAAGTGCCACGACGCCGCGATCAGGCCCACAAGATAAAACAAGAAAAATGGCGTGTAAAAAACTTCAGCCTGCACCTTGCCGAAAGAAGCGTTCGGATACGCGTGCAGGTCGATTCCCGTAAAGCGCATGGTGTAGGTATGCCAGACGATATAGATAAAGGCGATGCCGCCCGTCCAGCGCTGCGCGGTGTACATCCAATTGCCGGTCCAGGGATATTCGCCAACATTGCCCTCGCCGCGGTACCAGATGTAGAAACCGTAGAGCGCATGGAATGCGATCGGCAGCCAGATCCCGAAGAACTCCAGCAGCGGGACCAGCGGAAGGTTGGCGAGAAATCTTACCTGCCGTTCATAGGCATCAGGCCCGCCGATAGCGCTGGAGTTCGAAATCAGAATATGTTCGAACAAGAAGGCGCCCACGGGAACGATGCCCGAGAGCGAATGCAGCCGGCGCAGAACAAATGAGATCCCGTGGCCGGCCCGTAACGGCGCCACGCCGTGGGTTGCGCCTTTCACTTTCGAGACAACTGGAGCAGTAGAACTGGCTGCTGACGCCACGCGTCGCTCCTTATGATTTCTGATTCGCCCTGCGTACCGGACCCTGCTAGTTGGTTCGATGATGGCAAAATAACTTTTTATTATCCGGCGGAGAGAGAAGCGAAGTCAAGAAAAGCGGCTAGGGAGTAGTGGGTCAGTCTGATTTCCACAGGCCACCTGCAACTTTTCTTCCGTCCTTAGCGTCAGAGTTAGTATGGCTATGTTGCCAGTGACGGAGTGGTTCGTCCTTGTGACGGCTGTCATAGGATTCCTGTCTGCATTGCTTTCGTTTCTGGAGCGTTGGGTTTCAAAAAAAACTCTGTCGTTGCAAGAAAATTCATACTATTCGCTGATCTTTCGCTTTTCTGAGCGCATTAAGAACGAGCCTCTTGTCGGTAGCGTATCAATTTGAATTTCTTGCTTCGTCGGTCAGACCTAGAGTTGCACGGGCGTGACGAACCTCACTCGGGCTAAACAGATGCGGGCAGTGAAAAGCAGCGATCCGCTCAAGGCTAAGGCGTTGTTGTTGCTCAAGCATCCAACCATTTCTGCTCTTGTCGCTGTAAATACGGTCATGAATGAACTTTACGAGGCGGTCTAAGTCGTTCTCGTATTGATGCCAGCGAGCGAGCATTTTTGCGGCCCTAGTGCCGATGATGTCGCGCGTATCATCTTCGCATTGCTGCATCCATTGCACGAGATTTGTTAAGTCTTGATTCACTGCATTGGCTATGCTGTCTTCCGGTAAGGCCCACGCTTCCCCGGTTTCGGGAGATAATTGTCTGCCATCGCTATGATTTCTTCAAGCGTCCCGGTCGTGCCGACAACCCCTATCATTCATGTAGCATTGCCAAAATCCAAAAGAGGGACATTCCGAGGGAAAGAGCCAGGGGCGGGGTGGCTGTGATCTTTCAACACGTTGTTCCCGAGAAGTGAATAGTCCATTCGAGCAAGACCGGAGAAGCTGATGGTGCTGACCAATCCGCTTCGAAGGAGTCGAACGAATGGACCTTCACCAGAATGCCC
>Ga0307476_10000206_pt1 | contig 57161 bp, 42 predicted proteins | sample atmos_gasesECM2C_2_FD_203314 | JGI IMG/M metagenome (GOLD analysis project Ga0307476, IMG submission 203314) | Hardwood forest soil microbial communities from Morgan-Monroe State Forest, Indiana, United States - atmos_gasesECM2C_05 | ecosystem: Environmental > Terrestrial > Soil > Temperate... | reverse complement strand
GCCACCACGCTCACCGAAGCCGGCTACGTGGGCGAAGATGTCGAGAACATCATCCTCAAATTGCTGCAGGCCGCTGACGGCGACGTCAGCCGCACCCAGACTGGCATCATCTATATCGATGAAGTCGACAAGATCGGCCGCAAGGACGAGAACCCCTCCATCACCCGCGACGTTTCCGGCGAGGGCGTACAGCAAGCTCTGCTAAAGATTCTCGAAGGCACCATCGCCAACGTTCCTCCGCAGGGCGGACGCAAACATCCGCACCAGGAATTCACGCCGGTCGACACCACCAACATTCTCTTCATCTGCGGCGGAGCCTTCGTCGGCCTCGACAAAATCATTTCCCGCAGAATCGGCAAAAAATCGCTCGGCTTCCGCAGCGGCACAGACGCCGACACGGAAGATGCGATAACCTCGAAAAAGCGCACCCAGGAACTGCTGACCGAGATTCAGCCAGAAGATCTCATCAAGTTCGGCCTCATCCCGGAATTCGTCGGCCGCCTGCCGGTCGTTGGCATGCTCGAAGACCTCGACGAATACGCGCTCATCGAAATCCTCACTCGCCCCAAGAACGCCATCGTCAAGCAATACCAGCGTCTGTTCGAGTTTGAGAACGTGCGCCTCAAGTTCTCCGACGACGCGCTGCGCGCCATCGCGCGCCAGGCCATGGCACGCAAGGTGGGAGCGCGCGGGCTGCGCATGATTCTCGAAGAACTCATGCTCGACCTGATGTTCAACCTGCCCAGCCAGAAGAAAGTAAAAGAGTTTGAAGTAACGCGGGAAATGGTAGAGAAGCGCACCGCCTCGTTCGCCACCGTGATGGAAAAGGCAGGATAGCCTTCGTAGAGACGTAGCTTGCTACGTCTCTGCCGCCGGTATCTACGATGTAGGTTGCCGGGGCGTGGCAGGCAGAGCATTGCCGAAAGCTCTACAACTTAAATGCCATTTCGCCCAATCCCCGCTCAGAGTAGAATGTAGGTACGTTGGCTGTTTTAGCCGTTTATCGTTTAGGCTGTTTATCGCTTTGCTCGTTAATCCCAGGGAGACTCAGTGACCACATCCAAGGAAAAGTTCGAATCCAGGAAGCTGCCCATGATGCCCATCCGGGACGTGGTCATTTTCCCCTTTATGATGACCCCGTTCGTAGTGGGCCGCGAATCGAGCGTGCGTGCGCTCGAAGAGGCCCTGGCGGCGGACAAGAAAATTTTCCTGGCCACCCAGCACGACGCCTCCATCGATGAACCCAAAGCCAACGAAATTTATCAGGTCGGCACCATCGTCAACATCGTGCAGAGCCTGAAGCTACCCGACGGCAACATCAAGGTTCTGGTCGAAGGCATTGAGCGCGGCAAAATTCTGCAAGTTGTCGACACCGAAGGCTTCATGCAGGCCACGGTCCGCGTCGCTCGTTATGGCGCCGAAGGCAACCCGGCGCTCGAAGCCGGGATGCAGCGCGTGACTTCCCTGTTCGAACAGTACGTGAAACTCTGCCAGGCCCTGAACTACGAGACCATGATTTCGGCCGTGCGCATGGAAGATCCGGCCAAGCTGACCGACGTGATCTCCGCGAACCTGCAGCTGTCGATTGAAGAGAAGCAGGAGTTACTGGAAATTTTCGATCCCGCCGAGCGCCTCACCCGCATCGCCGACGTGCTCGACATCGAAATCGAAAAGCTGAACGTCGACCGCACCATCCAGTCGCGCGTGAAGCGCCAGATGGAAAAAGCGCAAAAGGAGTATTACCTCAACGAGAAGATCAAGGCCATCCAGAAGGAACTGGGCCGCGGCGAAAAGAGCGAATTCGACGAACTGAAAAAGAAGATCGAAGCCGCCGGCATGCCCAAAGAAACCAAGGACAAGGCCCTGCAGGAACTGAAAAAACTCGAAGCCATGCCGCCCATGTCGGCCGAGTCCACGGTTTCGCGCAACTATCTCGACTGGCTGCTGGCCGTGCCGTGGAAAAAGCGCTCCAAAGAGATCCGCAACATTTCGCGCGCCGAAAAAGTTCTCAACGAAGACCACTACGGCCTGGAGAAAATCAAAGAACGCATCCTAGAATTCCTCGCCGTGCGCCAGCTCGTAAAAAATCCCAAAGGCTCTATTCTCTGTTTCGTCGGGCCTCCGGGCGTCGGCAAAACTTCGCTGGGCATGTCCATCGCCAAGGCCACCGGCCGCAAGTTTGTTCGCATGTCGCTCGGGGGCGTGCGCGATGAAGCCGAGATCCGCGGCCACCGCCGCACCTACATCGGCGCGCTTCCCGGCCAGATCATTCAGATGATGAAGAAGGCCGGCACCAAGAATCCGGTCTTCATGCTCGATGAAGTTGACAAGATGTCGATGGATTTCCGCGGCGACCCCTCCGCCGCCCTGCTCGAAGTGCTCGATCCCGAACAAAATTTTATGTTCGTCGATCATTACCTCGACGTCGAATACGACCTCTCGCAAGTCTTTTTCGTCGCCACGGCCAACGTGATGCACACCATCCCGGCAGCTCTGCAAGACCGCATGGAAGTGCTGCGCCTGCACGGCTACACCGAGCAGGAAAAAGTCGAAATCGCCAAACAATTCCTGGTCAAGAAGCAGATGCTCGCCGCCGGCCTCTCGGAAAAGAACATCAAGTTCACCGACGAAGCCATCACCGGCCTCATCCGCTCCTACACCCGCGAGGCGGGCGTCCGCAACCTGGAACGCGAAATCGGCAACGTCTGCCGCAAGGTTGCGCGCAAGGTCGTCAAGGAAGGCGAGAACTACAACATCACCATCACCGGCGAAAATGTCAACGACTTCCTTGGCGTCATCAAATTCCGCGACACCCTGGCGCACGAAAAGTCTGAGATCGGCCTCGTTACCGGTCTGGCCTGGACCGAAGTCGGCGGATCGATTCTCAGCACGGAAGCCAGCGTAGTCGATGGCAAAGGCAAGCTCACCCTGACCGGCAAACTCGGCGACGTCATGCAGGAATCCGCGCAAGCCGCCATGTCCTACGTGCGTTCCCGCGCCAGCCGTCTCGGCCTGAATCGCGACTTCTACCGCAATCTCGACCTGCACGTGCACGTTCCCGAAGGCGCAATCCCCAAGGACGGCCCGTCGGCCGGCATCACCATCGCCACTGCCATCTCCAGCGCGCTCAGCAAAATTCCCGTGCGCCGCGACTTGGCCATGACCGGCGAGATCACGCTCCGCGGGAAAGTTCTGCCCATCGGCGGTCTGAAAGAAAAATTACTGGCCGCGCATCGCGCCGGACTCTTCGAAGTCATCCTGCCCAAAGACAACGAAAAAGACGTAGCCGAAGTCCCAGAAAATCTGCGCAACGCCATGAAACTCCATTTCGTCGACACCATGGACCAGGTCCTGGCCATTGCCCTGGAATCCCCGCTGCCGGCCCTCAGCGAAGTCGAGACTACGCAGCCCATCGCGCCTCTGACCTCGGCCACGACCGAAGCCCCCACCGCGCATCAGTAAGTTCGGTTGACTTCTGTCGTTCGCCTTCGTAAAGTGATGTTAATTTTCCAGCCCTACGGGCGGCGAGATTTTCGCCTGCCTCTTTTCCAGCCTCGAGGTGGTGTCCCGGACTTTTCGCGGTCGAAGGGAAAAAATCAACATGGCCGAGGAAGATTATCTCCTTAGGGGTTGTGGGAAATGAATATTTCTCCAAGCTGAGGCAAGGAGATTCCCGCGGGAAGGCGAATCGTGAGTAGCCAAAAAAAACAAGGGCGGTTTCTGCATCGACCGTTACGCTGGCTTTTATGAATATGAAATAATCGAGAGGGCTCGTCGCATCACTGAAGTGATGAAGAAGCACGGGGAATCTTGAGATGGGAACGTCGAACCAAAGTCAGATTGCTTTCCTGAATGAGCCGGAGCCGCCCGCTGAGGGTTCTCCACCGCGCATTGCGGGTATCCTTCCGTCGCAAGAAATCAACACTCTGATCGAGCGTGGAAACATCCGCGCCACCCCAGCCGTCAACCCTGAGCATGTGCAGCCGGCGAGCCTTGATTTGCGGCTGGGAGACATGGCCCACCGGGTTCGAGCCAGCTTTCTACCCGGACCAAATGCCACAGTCGCCGACAAAATCAAGGAACTGCGCATGGCTCGTGTCGATCTCACCGGCTCGCCGGTTTTCGAAAAAGACTGCGTTTACATCATTCCTCTCATTGAGGAACTGAATTTACCGGACAATATTTCTGGACGCGCCAATCCAAAGAGCACAACCGGCCGGCTCGATATCTTCACCCGCCTCATCACGGACTATGGCACCGAGTTCGACAGCGTGCCCCAAGGATACAAAGGTAAGCTGTACGCCGAAGTTGTCTCTCGCACGTTCACCGTGTCGATTCGGGCGGGGATGAGACTCAGTCAGTTGCGATTCGTGCAAGGTAGCCCGCGCTCCGGTGATCGCACAATTAAGGATTTGGATCACGAAGAACCGCTGGTCTACATGGACGAAGGGATCCGGGGCAAGGCGCAACTTCAGCGTGGTCTGCGCATTACCGTCAACCTCGAAGCCGCAGAACCGGGCGAGGTTATTGCCTACAAGGCGAAGCGGTATGCTCCAGTGATCGAACTGGACCGGGTGGGCTTTTATCCTACCGAGGAGTTCTGGGAGGTTCGCCATCAGAATCCGAGCAAGAATCTGATTCTGGAGCCGGGTGACTTCTACATTCTCGCGTCCAGAGAGCGAGTGCGCGTCCCTCCAGACTTCGCCGCCGAAATGGTTCCCTTCGACCCGTCCGACGGCGAATTCCGCATTCACTACGCCGGCTTCTTCGACCCCGGCTTCGGCTACGGTTCCAGCGAAATTAAAGGAACCCGCGCCGTACTCGAAGTGCGAGCCCACGAAGTTCCCTTCCTGATGGAACACGGACAACTCGTCGGCCGCCTGAACTATATGCACCTGCTCTCGCGCCCGGAAAAAATCTATGGCACGAACATCGGATCGTCCTACCAGCATCAGGCCCTTACGCTGAGCAAGCAGTTTCGTCGCGAGTGAGGCTAGCGCTAAGAGCGCCGGCCTTTACCTCGCTTGCCAACTCCTCCCCCGCTATTGCAAACTTGAGCATGAGGGTTCTCTCCCGCTTTCTGGCGTCAGCCACCGATGCCGCGCAATTCCCCGCTCCCAGCCTGCCGGAGATTGCCTTTCTCGGCCGCTCCAATGTCGGCAAGTCGAGCGTCATCAACTCCCTGGTCGGCGACAAGGTTGCGCGCACCAGCTCCACGCCCGGCCGCACGCGCGCGATTAACTTCTTCGAAATCCGTTGGCCCGGAAAGCCGCGCCCCGAGCTGATTTTCGCCGATCTCCCCGGCTATGGTTACGCCAAGATTTCTCGTGAGATTTCCCAGGAATGGCCGAAGTTCATCGAGCCCTACCTCAACGATCGTCCCACGCTCGGCCTGTGCATCGTTCTAATCGACGCCAACGTCCCTCCGCAGCAAAGTGACCGCCAACTCCTGGACTTTCTCTCCGCCTCGGACCGAGAATTCTTGCTGGTCGCCACCAAGAGCGACCGGCTTTCCAACAATCAGCTGAACGGCGCGCTGCGAACTCTCACACAGGAATATCCCGCCGCTCCCCTGCTTCCCTTCTCCGCCAAGACCGGCTTCGGACGCGACCAACTCTGGGCGCAGATTCGGCAAGCGGCCCAGCGAATGGCCGAGGCCGAAGCCTCCACAGACGCACCCCTTCATTAGGTCTGAACATTAGAAGATTCTTAACGCAGCGTTCCCCGTCCCTCGCCTAATGTCGGGCCCCGTTTCTTCCGATAGTGGAAACAGAAATTAGAATTCCCGGCAAAGCCCCTCTGCTTCTCAGGGGCCTGGCCGGGATTGACCTTCGAAAGAAAAAAAGATAAGCGCGGACGAGATCGCGGTTCGCGCCGGGGACGCTATGGCAGAAGAAATCGACGAGGGCGTGGCTTATCTGAGGGCCCTGAAACAGACATCCAGTCCATACTCCGCAAATGCGCCAGCGCCGGCGAGAAGTGCCGACGAAACTCCGGCATCCAATCCCGCATCCGCGGATTCCAACAGCCAGGTCAAAGGCTCGGAAAAGCGCCGCAGCCCGCGCTACAAATGCGAAGGCAGCGTCCAGATCCGCGAGCAGGGTTGCGACGTGCACACCTGGGCGACGTTCACCGACATCAGTCTGCACGGCTGCTACGTGGAGGCGCAGGCGACATATCCGGTCGGCGCCGTTCTGCACCTGAAGTTGGATGCCAACGGTGAGCGCGTCGAGACCAAGGGCAGCGTACGCGTCAGCTATCCCTACCTCGGCATGGGCATCGCTTTCACCGAAATGTCGGACGAGAACCGGCTGCGCTTGCGCGCCTTGCTGGCCAGCCTGTCCAAGCCGTTTCTGACCATGGGGCCGGGCATTGCCTCCTCGCTTCCCGCCGGCGCCGCACTAGAGGCTTTGCCGCCGATCACGGACCCGGTCGCGGCCCTTAAGTCCCTGACGGAATTCTTTGAAAACCGTCAGATGCTGATGCGCGAAGACTTCGCCCGCGTAGTCCGCAAGAGTCAGAGCGCAGGCGACAAGTTCTAGAGACTTCGGTCTCCAACTCGCCCACTCGTCAAGCCCGGAGCCCGGTTCGTCACCTTTTCATCTCTCTTCCCCTCCGCACGAAATCTCTCTCATTCGTTATGATGAAGAGGCATGGCTCTCTATCTGATTACGGGCATTGGCGGCTTCATCGGATCGTCGCTGGCGCGGGCTCTTCTGGCTCGCGGCGAGCAGGTACGCGGCGTCGACAACTTCTCCACCGGCAACCGGAAAAATATCGCTGAATTATTGGATCGCATCGACTTTCGCGACACCGACATCCTCGACCTCGACGCCATGCACAAGGCCTGCGCCGGAGTCGACTACGTCCTGCATCAGGCGGCAATCCCGTCCGTGCCGAAATCCGTCCTCGACCCGCTGGCCAGCAATCGCGCCAATCTCGACGGCACGGTCAACGTGCTCGTGGCAGCGCGCGATGCCAAGGTAAAGCGCGTAGTCTTCGCCGCGTCGTCTTCCGTCTACGGTGAAACCCCAACGCTGCCCAAGCGCGAATCCATGACGCCGGATCCCATTTCGCCCTACGCCGTGGCCAAGCTGGCCAGCGAACACTACCTGATTTCTTTTTACCGCTGCTACCAGCTCGAAACTGTGGCTCTGCGATACTTCAACATTTTCGGCCCGCGCCAGGATCCTTCGTCTCCCTACTCGGGCGTCCTCGCGAAATTCATCACCATCATGCTGCGCGGCGAGCAGCCCGCCATTTACGGCGACGGCGAACAAAGCCGCGACTTCACCTACATCGACAACGCTGTCGAAGCCAACCTGCTGGCCTGCAAAGCTCCCGCAGCCCAGGCCGCTGGACAAGTCTTCAATGTCGCCACCGGCCGCCGCGTCAGCCTGAACGAAACTTTCAAGCTGCTGCAGCCTCTGACCTCGTACTCCGGCCAGCCCAAATACGAAGCCGAGCGTGGCGGCGACATCAAACACTCCCTCGCCGACATCTCCAAAGCGGAAGCCGCTCTCGGCTACAAACCCAAAGTAGATTTCGAGGAAGGCCTGCGCCGCACCGTGCAGTGGTACCGGGGAAGCAAGTAGGAGGCAGTGATGCGTCTTGCCGCAAGTCTCGGTGGTGCGGTCCTGTCTGTAGCTTTTGCCTTCGGGCAGATTCCCACACCACCACCGCCATCTTTTCAATTTTCATCCCACGGGTCGGCCCAATGCATCCCCATAGAAGTCGTTGCGGACGGACTCGTCTTTGTCAACGGAACGATGAATGGCAATTCGGGGTGGTTTATCGTCGACAACGGCACGCAAGGGTTTGTCGTCGACGGCGACTTCGCCCGCCACAACTCGCTGCGCCCCACAGACAGTGCGACGACTCGTGAAGTCGGGTCCAATGCAAGCCAGGCACAAATTGTCCGCGACGTTCAAATCGGCTTGCCGGGACTGGAACTCATCCATCGCAATCTGCTCATAATCGACTTGAAGCCTCTGGAACCGGTGGTTGGACACGAAGTCAATGGCATCATCGGGTCACGATTGTTTGACGACTTTGTCGTGGTCCTCGACTATGCCGGCCATTGCTTGTCGGTGTACTCACCCCGGCAATATCGGCCTTCTGGCAAGGAAACCGTGCGTCCCGTCCGCATCGATCAGCACGGCTTTCAATATATTGATGCCACCATTACCCTGCTCGGAGTCGCCCCAGTGTCCGGGAGTTTTCTCCTCGACGCCGGCGCGAATTACTACGCAAACCTCTACAAGCCGTTCAGCGACGCGCATCAGATTCCGCCTCCAACCATGAAGCTCTTGTCAGATCCGGGAACGGACCAGCCCAGAGACGGTCGCGCCGAACGCATCGACATCGGTCCATTTTCGCTCAAGCACCCTCCCATCACCTTTGCGCAGGATGTAGAAGGCCTGATGGCGTCCAAAGATTATGCCGGATTGATCGGCGCCGAATTCCTGGAGCGTTTTACGGTTGTGTTTGACAGTCCTGGCAAGCGGATACTGCTGACGCCGAATAAGACCTACACCGACGCGGCAGAATACGATCAGAGCGGCCTGCGGATTCATGCCGACGGACCGGAGTTCCGTCGCTTTGTTGTGACCCGCATCGTGCCCCAATCGCCCGCGGCGGAAGCCGGCATCGAGGCGGGAGACGTTATCGAATCCCTTAGCAATCTCTCCGCTCAGAACCTTACTCTGACAGAACTCCGAAAGATGCTCCGTCGCCCCGAGGCGCGCTACTCGATTAGCATCGAACGCGGAAACAAGCAGCTTCGGATCGCGATACGCCTTCGCCCCTTGCTTTGACTGGCCCTCTGGCTCGTCCGGCAACGGATCGCGAGCGCACTCGGACGTCGTTACGTTAGTTATCTACGTCCCAGTTACGGACCTGTCTACAGTTGAAGCCATGACACTTTCCTCGATGGTGGTTTCGCGCGATTGGCAGGAAGTCAGTGTTCTGGAATGCATTCTCGGCGGTCTTCACATGGACGTCTCCGTCGAAAACGAACCGCAGCGGGCGTTGGCCCGGCTCAACAAATCAAAAATCGATGCCCTCATCGTGGACTGTGATTTGAACGGCAGCGCGCAATTCCTGCGCGAACTGCAAAGCGCGGACACGCCGAAAGCTGTGCCCCTCGTCATCATGGGCGGTCCACAGTGCACCCAAAGTCTCGATCAGACCGGCGCGCTCTTCGCCTTCGAAAAACCAATCTCGGTCGAGCAAGCCGTGCGCACGCTCTCGGCGGCGCGCAGCATGATTCTCGACGGCCGCCTCCGCTATCATCGCGCCGGCCTCGAAGTTCCCGTGTCGCTGAACTGCAAGGGCCAGAAGCCGACCGACGCATTCCTGGTCAATCTAAGTCAGGGCGGAATGCAGATTCACACCACCGATCCGGTCGAAGCGCTGAAGGGTTTGCAAGTCTCGTTCGCATTGCCCGGCGCCCGCTCGGGGTTGAAGGCTCGGGCAGAAATCGCATGGCAGGACAAACGGGGAAATCTCGGCATCCGCTTCGTGAAGCTTGCACGCCAACAGCAGCGCACCCTGCAGCTCTGGCTCGCGCAGCAATATTTCGCAAACTAGCAAACAACTTTGAAAGGGCCTCCAGCCGCGTCAAGAAACGCGCCTTTGCGGTTTGTCAGAGCACTCGATTTTGGGTGGCGCAGCGCTTTCAGCGCTGCGATCAAGCCTCTCTTTTTGTCGGGGGTTCAGCCCCCGCTCACTCCGCAGCGAGTTCTTCAGAAACTTTTCAGCCTTTGAGGTTAAACCCCTTCACCGGAAGCGCGCGCCGCGTAACTCCTCGTCCTCGTCATAATCTGACGCAACCATCCGCGCCAATCGCGCACCCGGGCTTGCTCCTACAAGCAAGTGAAAGAATCCCCAATACAGGCCGGCGACGCAACCCGCCGCCCCTCCCATCATAGCTAGCGGCCATCGTGGTGGCTCCCCGGTCACGGAGAGAAAGACCAGCACAACGAGCAACAGAGCCGCCAACCCGACGAGTGTATTGATAGTCCAGACCAGACTGCGACCGGAAAGCGGCCGCGACAGCCAGTCCAATTCTCGCGACCGGTCTTCTAGCGACATGCTTTCCGGCGAACGTCTTTCCTGTGACTGCTCTTCTGACGACCAATCTTGCGGCAGATCACACGGCGACATCTCGGCAACTTCATCAAACTCGGGAGCCTGCGGCAGTGGATGGGGCCGCGGCGGCAACTCAATCACCTTCAGCGGAGTTGCCGAAACCATCAGCCCGCCGTCATCGATGTCTCCGCCGTCCTCATCTTCGTCAAGCCCGGGTAAGGCCAGCGACTCGGCCAGCACCGCCTCTCCAAACGGAGTCCCAGCAAACATGGGTTCCGACCGCTGCGCATGCAGCGCAGCCGATTCCAGCAGACCGCCAAAAATCCATTCGTTGATCTGCTGCGTCACCTCCGGTGACAGATCAAGGAAGCGAATGCCGCACTGCCCTGACTTCGTGGCCCACATGACTTCCCCGCGAGAGTCCACGCGCAGCCGTGGATAGCGCAACTCGAAGCGCACCCGCAATTGCTGACGCGCGCGAACCGCGGCGACCACCTGCACTCCCACACCCTCGTGACTCAGGTTGCGCACGATGCCGCCGTTTGCCTGGTCGAGCGTCACGTAAGTCAGCGTGTGGAGTTCGTGCCGGTGCTTCACCCTGGGTTGTCGCGCGGCCGATGTTCCTGCATCCATAAGGCTGCACCGCCCGGAGAACCGCGGTCCGGGCCTATCCCACGAATCTTATCTCCACCAGCACGGGATGCCTTAGTAACTAGGATGGTGCGAATTCCCGAGGATCCGTCCGTAGAGACGTAGTCTGCTACGTCTCACCCTCCAGCATTCCGAATGCAAAAGGGAGAGCGCCGAGAACTCTCAAGAAGAGCTTCGTTCCGTTCCGAGAAACGCATCCTTTGCGCGACGTCCCGAAGCCTCCCAGATCTTCACGACGTCAAACACAATGGTGGTCGCATAAGTCACTGCCATCCACACAAAAACTTCTTCGATGCAACCGGGGCAAAATGTTTCTTGTGCATCCACGCCGCACCAATCAGAATCACGCCGACTAGCGCAATGAGCTGATTCGAGCCCGTCTTGATCCGAAGGATTCCACTCTCACACCGATCGGTCGATGCAGACTCTCGCCGCCGTTCCGAACGACGGGAATAGGATTAGAGGATGCTTACCAAAGTACATGCCCAAGGGGTCATGTCCAGGTAATTGCAACTCCGCCAAAACCCCGATAACTTAAAAGTGAACTGTCTCTAATGGCGACGACCACCACGAACCCGGATCGTGCAGCGACTGCTTCGTTCGCCGGCGTCGGTGCGCCGCCCTGGCCGCGCGAGCAATCCACATCCGCCGGGTCCGATCATTTTCCAACTCCTTCTGGGCAGGACCAAAAGAAGCCATCGCAACTCGATGCGCTGCAGGCGCTGCTGGCTTTCGCCGCGCTTCATGACCAGGTTCGCCGCCGCAAGGCGCTCGCCGCGCGTCCCAACGCTTTCGATGCGGGCAGTCTGGCCGCGCTGGTGGCAGAGTTTGACCCTGAAGAGCAGTTCGTACTCGACGAAGTGCTGCAACTGGTTGCCGAGCGCGCCGTAGCCATCACCGGAGCCGATGGACTGGCCATCGCCCTCGCCGAAAATAATGAGATTGTGCTGCGCGCAGCCGCCGGCGACGTCCGTCCCGACGTCGGCGCCCGTATTGACCGCGATTCTGCATTCTCCGGAGCCTGCTTCAGTTCCGCGCAGATCGTGATGTGCGACGATACTGAAACCGATCCCCGCGTCAACCTGCAAGCCTGCCGCAAGCTCGGTGCGCGCTCCATGGTGGCCGTACCGCTGTGCGGACGGCGGCGCGTGATCGGTCTGCTCGAAGCATTTTCCACCTGGCCGTTCGCCTTCAACGACAGCGACGTCCGCAACCTGAGCCTGCTTGCCGAATTGGTGTTAGGAGCGCTCAAGCCTGAGGATGAGGACCGCTTCGCCGAGTCTGCGCAAGCTGCATCAACCGGGCTGCAACCAGTTCGACCTCCTGCGCCAATGCCCGCAGCGGCCGAATCCCTGAAGGTCGCGAGCGTCGCGCCGCCGGTCGCGACTCCTCCAGTCGCTGCGTCTCCTGTCGCTACGCCTGCTGCCGTTCCGAATGTTATTGCACCTCCTGTTGTGGTTCGACCTGTTGTGGCTCGGCCAATTGCCACGCCCGCACCGACCCCGGCAGCGGCTGCGCCAACTGTCGCTGCGCCGATCGATCGCGGCCCAGCAACTCCTTCCGCAGATAAGAAGCCAACCGTCGCGCAGGCTAGCGCGACTCCAGCATCCCCGATCCTCAGCAAGCCTGTCGCCCAAGTAGTCTCGTCTCCCGCGACACCGATCTCGAATAAAGCTATTCTCGACCGCCCCGCCGAGAAGCATGCCAAGCTGGAAAAAGCCGTCGCAGCCGAAACCTCCGTCGCGCCCGAACTCAATCTTCTTCAACCCGAGCCCGCCAGCCGCCGACCGGTCCTGCTGATTTTGCTTGTGTTCATCGCGATCTGCGCGGCCTTTGCCGGCGGAGTCTGGCTGCTGAAGACTACGCAGCTGGGCAGCATGACGCTTCGCACCGAAAAAATGCCGGTCAAGCCGTCCAGCAGCAGCGCGGCGAACCAACAACCGGATGCTCCTGTGCCGACCGTTCCGGCCGCCGCCGCGAACGCCACCGTGGACGCCGCTTCCGACACCGGCGAGACCAACAGCGCGCCCGCAACCCCGCAGGAGTTGTCGAAGTTTCCTCGCGTCACCGGAATTCGCCACTGGTCTTCGGCCGACTCCAGCACCGTGGTCCTCGACTTGGAAGATCAGGTTCAGTACGAAGCGCATCGACTGGCCAATCCGGATCGCATCTATTTCGATTTGCGTGACACGCAACTCGCTCCCGAGTTGATCGGCAAATCGATCGACGTGGGCGACACGTTCGTCAGCCGCATCCGCTTGGCGCAGCCCGTTGCGGGCATGACGCGCATTGTCCTGCAAACTAAGTCCGACTCCACATTTTCGGTAAGTCTCGAACCGAATCCATACCGGCTTGTCGTCGAAGTGCGCAAGATCGGCGCAACTCCCAAAGGCGTGGTCAACCTGTTCCCGAACTCCGGCGAGGCCGAAAAGAATAAGCTGGCGATCGTCGTTCCTCCTCCGACCAAAGAAGATTTGCAGCTGCGCGCGCGCGTGCCCAAGATGAAGATCGTGGTTGATGCGGGCCACGGAGGTTGGGATCTCGGCACTGTTGGCCGTCGCGGATTGCTTGAAAAAGATCTGGTACTCGAAATCTCGCAGCGGCTGGGCATGTTGCTCCAGAGCCGCTTGGGTGTGGAAGTGATCTACACGCGGCCTGACGATAATTACATCACGCTCGACGAGCGCGCCTCGATCGCCGACCAGTCGCAGGCTGATTTATTCGTTTCCGTGCACGCCAACTATAGCGACTTGCCTTCGGCGCGCGGCGTGGAAACTTATTACACGAATCTCTTTTCGGCGCCCGGATCGAAAGACAAAGATGTCGATACACGCGTGGCGAAGACCGCTCCCGGAGCCAAGCCCGCTGCGACGCCGACGCTTTCGCCTGCCGACTTGCATGAGCGCATCGAACAATCGCGGCGGCTGGCGACCAGCGTGCAGCACTCGTTGTACAACACACTCTCCGCCCAAAACCCTGGGCTGCGCGACCGCGGCATTAAAGAAGCCGGATTCGTCGTGCTCACCGAAAGCGCGATGCCGGGAATTCTGGCGGAAGTTTCGTTCGTCTCGAGTCCGACCGACGAACAGAAATTGCGCAGCGACGGATATCGCGAGCAGATCGCGGAAGCTTTGTATCGCGGGATCGCGCGGTATGCAGCGGCTTCCCACAGCGTGAAGGTGGCGAGCGCCGGGAAGTAAGTTTCGAGTCGCCAGTTCCGAGCTCCGAGTTTCGAACGGTACACAGGGCCTAAAGGCCGCTTCATTTTCGGCATCACTTAACGCGGCCCTTAAGGGCCGCTCTTCCACGGTTGCTCCGGCCATCACGGTCACTCCGCCGTTCACCCGCTTTTCCACGCTCACTCCCGCTTTTCCACGCTCGCTCCCGCCTTTCCGCGTTGGCTCCCGGCCTTCCACGCTGGCTCTCGCTGCGACTCACTCGCGGGCTTCGCATTCTGCTTCGTTATCTTCTTCTCCTTCGTCTGATTCGGGGTCGTCTTCTTCGAAGTCTTCTTCGAACCATTGGGGGCCGTTGATGGTGGTGGCGCAGACGGTGTCGCGGTCGATTACGATTTCGCTGACATCGTTGACTTCGAAGTTGGCGTTGCGCAGGTTGGAGCTGGCGGTTTGCAGAGCGTAGAGGATTAGGCCGGCGGTTTTGTGGTCGACGGTGCCGGAGGCTAGCATTTGGATTACTTTCATCAGTGCTACCTGGACGGAGTTGGCGTCTTCGAGCAGGGGTAGAGCGAACTTGCGCTGGGCGGAGGCATCGGCGGCGATGATTGCCTGCTCGCGGCGGATGCGATCGTGAAAGAAACAGTAGCGTCGATTGCGCAGGCGGGGAGAGCCGCACTGCGTGCCGTTGACCTTGATGTGCTGACATCGTGGAACATCTTCGAGGGCCATATTTTTTTCTCACATCCTCTTTTTTTCTTGCGTGCTCGCGTTCGCGGGCTGGAGTGAGAGGGTATCCCCCTCCCCCCCCGTCATCTTTGGAATCATGGGATTAGCGGAAAATTCCCGGCAAAATCCGCATGGCAAAGAAGTTAGATATCAAAATCTGTGAAACAAAGGACTTAGAGCCGCGCGAGTTGGGCTTGGCCGGACCGTTGCGGCTGGGTCCATGATTTACCTGTTAATTTTCTCAGTCAAGGTTGTGCGTCACATGGAGGGCTGTGGAAAAGTAATGGGAGATCTGGAATTGCGATTGGCGAGCGGGGCGTTGCCGCCTACAATAAAGCTATGGAAATCTCTCTAGCTCCCGAGCTTGAGGCGAGGCTTGCCAGGATTGCTTCCGAGGCGGGCAAGGCTGCGAACCAGGTCGTGCAGGAATTGGTCGCAGACTATCTCGATCATGACGAGTGGTTTAAACGAGAGGTGCAGAAAGGGTTGGCCTCTTTGGACGATGGCAAGTTTGTGTCGCATGAGGAAGTTGGCCGGCAAATCGAGCGCATCCTCCGACGCTGATGATGGTTCGCTGGTCTCCTGAAGCGGCGGCCGATTTCGCGGCGATTGTCGAGTACATCCACAGGCGGAATCCCTCAGCAGCTGAGCGCGTCGCGCACAGAATCCTGGATGATGTGGCGGCGCTGGCATCGTTCCCTCAACAAGCACGCTCCGGAAGAATCAAGGGTACCCGCGAATTGGTGTTTTCGCCTCTTCCCTATGTTGCCGTGTACCGAATCAAGGACGAAGTAGTGGAGATTGCGCGGGTGCTGCATGGGGCGCAGCGGTGGCCTTGAGGTCGGTGCCGGTGTGGCCGACAGGCGTTTATCCGGTGGCGGCTTTGCGGGCGGCGAGGCGCTTGCGGCCTTGGCGTTTCATCTCGGCCGGGCTCCAGGGATGGGCGGGGCCGCTGTCGAGGCCTTGGCGGATGTCGCTGCGCAGGCGCTCGAGTTGCAGCGCGTGGAGTTCATTGTGTTTCTCCATGAGGCGAAGCGCTTCGCGGACGACTTCGCTGGCGGAGTTGTAGCGACCAGAGTCGACCTTCTGGCGGACGAGCTTTTCGAGGTGGGGGGTGAGATTGATGTTCAGGGTCATGGCGGTTCGGGACGTCGGATTCTAGCCTAACGGAGATTGGCAAAGATTGTCAATCATTGCTCACTTCCAGACGGGTCCGTGGAGCAGCCTATCTCGTGGTGGTGCGAGCTCGGGTCGGCCAGCCCTCTAGGCAATGGCATCAGCTATCGCTCGGCACTTCGTAATATTCTTAAACAGTTGAGCTGGATACGACGCAGCATACGTTTGCGTGATCTGCGAAGTGAGCTTTGCCAGGCATCCTTCTGCCACCGTATATACGGTGTTCAATTGAGCGTCGGCATTATCAATGTCGAGGATGTCCAGCGGGAGTGCGCGAAACACAAGATAAAGCAGTAGCCGGTTCCCGTGTATTGCGATAAGTCTCTCCTTGCCCTCTTTGGTTGTCCTCGCAACAGCCAAGTGCCCGTCCACTCTTCTGAGGACATCCACCGCACGCCATACTTTCAGGGCGCTGACGGAAGGATTGAACAGGATTACATAGGGAGGCTTCTTGATGTCCTCGTAAAGCCTGCTGACTTCTCTCTTGGCCGTCATGCAAAATGTTATGTCCGAATTGGCACAGGCCAGTGCGACAGCGGCATCATCCAACGTGCACCCTTTATCTGGGCTGGGTGGGCGATCGCCTGTCCTAAAAACATATTCTTTGCCGAGGGACAGAAACATCTCACTTCTGAGCCTGGATTGCTCTGGGTCGAGCGCTGCAAAATCTCGCTTCTCAATTCTGTTTTGCGTGTTGGCCGCTTGCGTCACCTCGGAGCCGAACTCCGGCGGGCTGTCCTCTAGGGAAATCAAACGAACCATGACGCGGGCAGCCGACGTGGCGTTAGGAACAGACAGAGCGGAGATAATGCTGCCGACTGTCTGCGCTCCGTTGACTACACTCGCCCCCTTACACTCGAACACTCCGCTTTCTTTGGACTTTCCGCCAAGAGGTTTCTTCTTCAGCTCCGAACATAGGAGAGTAATTCCGTTGTTGTAATAAAAGAACTTTTCAGGCTGCTCCTTGACGGTCGATACAATCGAGTCGTTTACCTCTGTACTGCCCTTGAAGCCCCTTATGTTCTTGTGATAGAGACGATCTCCATATTGTCCCCAAGAGATTATGTCCATTGCGTCCACTTGGCCGTAGTAAGCGTTATACGGCGCATGGATATGGCCGAACTCGTGGAGAAGGATTGCGAGATCTACTGAGTCGCCCAGCGCCCGTTCCTCTACAATATCGTGAAGATCTTTCTGCTTCAGCACCCGCAGCGAAACCAAATCTCCATCATCGTTGAGGTCACCTAGCAGCTCGTTTAGCGGTCCCATCGCGTCCGGCGAAATGGGGGATTTCCCCGTATACGCTATCAATAGCACGAACGTGACTTGCGAGTCGTCTAGGGCATCCTGAATCTCTTGTTTCTTGGCTTGCATTTTGGGGCCAAGCTCCGAAATCTTGCCCTCCAAGAAATGATTAACTCCTTTAATGAACTTTAGCACCGCGCCGACATCTATACTCCCCGAACCATTCTTTGCCCACTTGGACTGAAGTAAGTAGGCTACGTGCTCAACGCGGTCGAAGTAAAAGGCGTCTATTCCGTCATCTCCGTATTCATCAACGACCGCTTGCGCTGCAAGCGTGTCATCCACCTTTGCGACGGCTGCAATGCAGAACGCAGCCAGCGCCCTCGTTAGCAGATTGACATCCTTCTCGTCCGGATCGGAAGTGGTCACATCGGCCATGTCGATTAGAGAGGAGAATCTAGCTCTGCAACTAGACTGGATATGATTTACATGAATAATGCTCATGGTTAGTTGCTTCCTCCGCGGTGACCGCTGTCATCCTACACCCGCGTCCGGGGTGTCGAGGGTCGGTACCGTCCCTACGGGACTCGGTTCCTTTTTATCGAGCTTACCCCGGACTTGCGTCCGGGGCTATCTTATTACGCCCCTTCGGGGCTGGGGTTGGGCTCTCGAACAAATTCCTTCTCCATGCGCACAACGTCGAAATCCCCACTCTAGTCGCAAAGAGCGCGACTGGAATGGGGCGCCCTCGGGGGCATGAAACAGCAGGTTCCTCGACTGCGGATGATGTTCGCTTCGCGAAAATCATGCTTCGTTCGGAATGACAAACTTGGGGAATCGATTTCCTGATGGGGTGGCGACGGGAACTCCTCTCGGCGCTGGTGGCGCTCTAAGGGGGTATGGGGTCCTTCGTCGGGCGAAGTGCGCCCTCCTCAGGATGACAGCGGGGAAAAGCAGGTTCCTCCTTGCTCGCTTCGCTCGCGTGTCGGAATGACAAGATGATGGAAAGCGGCGGACAGGAGTGTCCGCCCCACACGAGCTTGCTAGTTCCCTGCTGGCGTGCCGTATTTTTGCAGCCAGTTTAATTCTTCTCTTACTTTGATTTTTCCGTGCCAGGGATTTTTGCTTAGGCTGTGGCCTTCGCCGGGGAAGATTAGGAGCTTGTTGGGGATGCCCAGGGAGTAGAGGGCATGTTCCAGCAGATAGTCTTCGAGGACGGCGACTCTGATGTCGTCGGCGCCGGCGACCATGTGGGTGGGGGTTCTTACTTTGTCGATTTGAAAGATTGCGGCTTCGTCGTGATAGCGCTGGGGGGCTTCCCAGGGGCGGCCGCCGAGGAAGTAGGCGTCGTCGGCGTTGGTGTCGTCGTTGCCCCAGTTGCCGATGTGCTCGACGGCGCCGGCTCCGGTGACGGCGGCTTTGAAGCGGGTGGTCTGGGTGATGAGCCAGTTGGTCATGTATCCGCCGTAGCTGTAGCCGCCGATGGTGAGGTGGTCGGGGTCGGCGATGCCGTCTTTGACGAGGGCGTCGACGCCTTCGAGAATGTCTTTGCCGGGGCGGGAGACGATTTGGGGAACGATTTGGGCGAGGAACTTGTCGCCGTATCCGGTGCTGCCGCGGTAGTTGGGCTCGAAGACCAGCCATCCGTTGGTGGCGGCGAGGGCAGACCACTGGTACCAGTCGGCCTCGAAATGGTTGCCGTCGGCGTCGGCGGGGCCGCCGTGAATGAAGGTGAGCATGGGGAGATGCTTGGCCTCGAATTTTCCGGGAGGATAGATGAGCATGCCTTCGATGGTGGTGCCGTCGTCGGCCTTCCACTGGTAGGGCTTGCCTTGGGGGAGGTCTTTTTCCGCGAGCGTGGCGTTGAAGCTGGTGATGGGGCGGGCTTGATCGAGGGCGGCGGCGCTGTCGGCGACGTAGATTTCTTCGGGCTTGGTGAGGGAAGAATAGATGAAAGCGATTTTCGGCGAGTGCTCGGCGGTCGAGATTTGGGAGTAGGTGCCGGGCCATGCGCTTATGCGATGGAGAGATTCGGCGGGCTTGGCGGCGGAATAGAGTTGGACTTCGGTGCCGATGCGGGCGGAGGCTAGTATGTTATCGGAGCTGACAACATAGTGATCGATGGGGCCGATGAAGTCTTTGGACCATTGCTCGATTTTGCCGTCGTTGATGTCGAGAGAGTAGAGATGGGGCTGGAGGTCGCGGTAGGGGCCGGAGACATCGCCGACTTCGACTGTGAAGAGGATGTGGCGAGAGTCGCTGGCCCAGCGCGGGTTGGTTTCGACGGCTGCGTTGTTCGTCACCCGGCGAGAAGCGACGAAGTTTTGCACGGAAGAGGGAGCCCGCAGGTCGACGACGTAGATTTCTACATCTTCAATTTTTTCCTGGCGCTGGTTGATGGAGTTGGTGAGGAATGCCAGCTTGCTACCGTCGGGAGAAGTAAATAGACGATCCACTCGCAGCGGCGAGGTAGTGACGGGCAGCGCGCCCGAGGTCATATCCTCATCCTCTTTCGTCTCTTTGTGTACTTCAGAATCGGCCTCGGATTTGGCGGGGGCGGCGGCGTGGCGGGCAATTGCGCCGGGGACGTTGAGCGCGAAGAGGGCGTCGCCGCGCTCGGCGGTGCGGTACTGGACTACATCTTTCCAGGCTTTTTTGTAGGCGTCTTTTTGCGACTTGGTCCAGGGCTGGCGAATAGCGAAATAAATGGTTTGCGAATCGGCGGACCAGGCGAAGGCGTGGACTTCTTCATCGCCTTGAGTGATCGCGAAAGCTTCGCCGCCGTTGGGGGAAATGAGATAGAGCTGGCTGGTGGGGTCGTCTTTCGAGTCGGCGTCGGAGTCGGAGTCGCCGGATTTTTCGGTGGATGATTTGCGTTCGGAGAGGAAGGCGATCCAGCGGCCGTCGGGCGACCACTTGGGTTCGGAGTCGTGGCCGGATTGGGTTAGCTGGATTAGCGAGCCCGAGTTGCCGTCGCCGTTCTTGACGTCACCACGCCAGAGCCACAAGTCTTTGCGGAAGATCTGCTGGTCCCAGTCGGCGCGCTCGGTGCCGATGACGATCGAGTTGCCGTCGGGGGAAATTTCTAGCGAGGTGAAGTCGACGGAGTTGAAGAATTCGTCGAGGGTGAGCTTGGGTTTTGTTTGTGCAGCAGCGGTAAGCGCACAGCTCGCAAACAGGACGACGGCTAAGGCAGTTTTGTGGATTCGCATGGGGTTCCCGGCGGGAAGAAGGGTTATACAACGCGGGATTCGTTGGTGGCAAGTTTGTGACCGGGGGTTCCGGAATCTGGGGTTTCGGAATCTGCTGTTAGAAAATTTCGAAAGAGGAGCCACAGCAGCGCGGCGAAGATGGGGACGGAGAGTTGAAGGTGCGTCCAACGCGAGAGTGGGCCGAATAGGGGCAGGATGAATGCGAGATACGTTAGCAGGCGCAGCGTGGCGGAGTGCGAGTTGGTGAAAGTCCAGTCTGCGAGGAGGATGAGCGCGGGTGCGAGCGCTAGCAGGTCGTAGACGAACAGGTGCGGGTTGACCAGGACTGCGGCGAGGGTTAGGGCGGAGAAGCGGATCGCGAGCGGGGCGGAGGATTTCCAGACGGTCACGGCTATGACGACTGTCGCGATCGAACAGAGAATGGAAAGTGCGAAGGCGAGTTGCGGCGAGGGAATCAGAAGCGTCCAGAAGGAGCGGAGGGAGTGCATCTGGACAGGCGCGAGGCTGAGTTCGGATGCGGCGATCACGCGGGAGATGTGCCAGAGCGTATCGAAGTAGGCGCGCATGACGGCGGGGCCGAAATACATGCGTGCGAATGCGAGTTGCGCGCTGGAGGAAATGATGACGCCGGCGAGCGGCCTCCAGGCTTGAGACAGGAGCAGCACTAGCGGGATCGCAACCAGGAACTGCGGCTTGAAGATTAGAAATCCGAGGGCGAATCCGGCGAGCCAGGGGCGGTCGCCCCGGAAGGCCAGGAATGCGGCGGTGAAACACGCCAGCACGAGGGCGGACAGCTGGCCGCGGACGAAGAAATGAAAGAGCGGGGGGAAAGCGAGCGCGGCGATCGCAACTATTGCGAAGTGCGGCTTGAGTGCGAGGCAAGTTTTCCAGATCAGATAAACGCACGCGAAAAACGTGAGCAGGCTTGCGGTGACCCAGATTCGTGCAGCGACTGGAAATGAGAAGCGAGTCAGCGGGACGAAGAAGAGTCCCACTTGCGGGCCGTAGAGATTGGGGAGAACCAGATTGAGTAAAACTAGATTGGGTAAAACCAGATTGGGGAGGTGGGTATTGGGCAGAGTGAGGCGCCCCGGTTCACGAGTGATCATGGGAGGGAAGGCCGCCTGCATTGCATCATCGGTGATTCGCTGGTTGTAGATTTCGTCGGCGCGGCCTTGTGCGATCAATTGAGCGGAGGCGTAGAGCGGGAGGAAATCCTGGAATTTGATATTGCCGGCGCGGTCGATCGGGCCGGGGGTGGCGAAGTCGTAGGCACAGACTCCCCACAGGCAGAGTGCGAGAACGATGGCTTGCGCGCGGACGCGGCGCGGAGTGAGCCAGTTCGAGGCAGATTCAATCCAAGCCCATTGCGGCGGACCGGAGGGCGATTGCTTTGTCATTGTTCGGTCTAGCGTGGTTTTGTTGCGCTTCGTATTGTCTCTGAAGCGTGGCTTTTATGGCGCGAGGAATCTGATGTTTGGCCGGCGAACAGCAGGTTCCTCACCGGGCTTTCAGCCCGATTCGGAATGACAAGATGAATGACGGTGTTTCGGAATGACAAGATGAATGACTGGGTTTCCGAATGACAAAATGAACGGCTGGGTTTGGATTTCCTGGTTGGACTTCCCGGCCTGCGCTTTGTGGATCTTGATTTTTTCATCACTGCATTTTTTCATCACTGCGCGGGTTCCGCGGTTTTCAGGGCTTCGTCGAGTGGTTGGCCGGGACGAGGGGCGGTGTGGGCGGCTACGACTCGCCAGCCGTCGTCGTAGTCGCGGAATCCTACGGTTGAGTTGTATTGCAGGTCGCGGGAGTAGAGGGCGGCGCCGATTTCGTTGAGCGGGATCCATCGCCAGGCGAAATCGACGTCGGCTTGGTTGCCTTGCTTGCTGATGCCAGTTACGGCGACTAGTTCGCGTTTGGCGACTGGGATGTTGAGCGCCGGGCGGCTCACGGCGTCCGCGGGAATCAGGGCGCGGACTGTGTCGACGCCTGCGGGGGTTAGGAGGACGTCCCAGCAGGGCGGCGGGATGAGGCCGGGAGAGCAGGGGGCCGTAGTGGCGGAAATCCAGCCGTGATGTTGCAGGACCAGATATTCGGGTGCGACGTAGTCTTTGTTGGAGATGACTCCGGTTTGCAGGACGAATTGCTGCGGGGTTTTGAAGGTGTCGGAGGTGTTGATGAGGTCGGCGGCGAGGCGGCGGGTGAGGTAGTCGCGCGGGGAGCAGGATGTAAGGAGGACGCTCACCAAACAAAGAGTGAGAATCAACGATTTCCGCATGAGTAAAGGGTGCATGCTTTTATCGCGACAATCGAGAAGCAGGTTCCTCACCGGCGCTTCGCGCCGATTCGGAATGACAAGGTATTTTCATACAGCGACATTTCTTCTAGTCTCATCCTTGTTCTTCTTCTTCCAGTTCATATCTCTTTAGTCCGTCTCTTTAGTTCGTCTCTTTAGTTCGTCTCTTTTCGTTCGTCTCTTTAGTTCACCTCCTTCTCATTCATCGCGCCTGATTCATCAGCATCTGATTCATTCGAGCTGCGATTCAACGATTTGTGATTGTAAATAAACGAGAGCGATTTTGTGGGAGGAAAGGGCGGGAGGTGATTTGGCCCTCGAATTTTGCTGACCAGCGGCCGGGGATTTCGTGAGCGCAGGCGGGGCAGCGACCTTCGAGAGTTAGGCGGTAGTCTTCGATGTGATATCCGTAGCGGCGGATTAACGTTTCGTTGCAGTTGGGGCAGACTGTGTCTTCCCAGGGGCCGACCATGCCGGGAAGATTGCCGGCGTAGATGTAGCGGAGTCCGGAATCCTTGCCGATTTCGGCGGCGCGCAGGAGATCTTCGACGTTGGTATCGCGCTGGTTTTCTCCTCGCATTTTGTAGTCGCCGTGAAACGCGGTAACGTGCCAGGGAATATCGGGGGAAATTCCCGCGAGAAATTCGGTTAGGCGGCGCAGTTCATCAGCGGAGTTGTTGAAGCCGGGGATTAGGAGGGTCACGATTTCCAGCCACAATCCCATGGCGTGAATGCGGCGAATACTGTCCAGGATGGGAGCGATGCGTCCGCCGAGTTCGTGGTAGTGGCGATCGTCGAAACTTTTGAGGTCGACTTTGTAGAGATCGAGATGGGGGCGAATGTATTCGAGAACTTGCGGCGTGGCGTTGCCGTTGGAAACGAATCCGGTGAGCAGGCCGGCTGCTTTGGCTTCTTTGAAAACTGCGACGGCCCATTCGCTGGTGATGAGGGGCTCGTTGTAGGTGCTGACCAGAACTCTTGCGCCTTGATCGAGGGCATCGCGAACTAACATTTCAGGGCTCGCTTCTAACGGGGGCGAGATAGCGTTGGGATCGCGCAGGGCTTGCGAGGTGACCCAGTTCTGGCAGTAGCCGCAGTGGAGATCGCAGCCGAGCATGCCGAAGCTGTAGGCTAGCGCGCCGGGATGGGCGTGGAAGAATGGCTTTTTTTCGATGGGGTCGCACTGCATGCCGGCGGTGTATCCCCAGGGAACGTAGAGCGTACCGGCGCGGTTGTAGCGGACTTTGCAGACGCCGGGCTGGCCTTCGGGGATGGGACAGCAATGTCCGCAGGAAAAACAGCGGACACGGTTGTGGTCGAGTTTTTCGTAGAGGGAGGGATCGGCTTCGCGAACTTTGCGGTCGAGGATGTCGCGGAGGGCGGGCATGGGAAGCTCTGGGGATATTCTAAGCTTCGTAGGGCGGGGGCTAAAGCCCCGTTCATTTCTTCTGCGCTTAACGCGGCGCTAAAGCGCCGCTCTTCCACGTCACGGCTCTTGCACGTCACTGCGTGCGGCGGGTTTGCACGCAGAGTCCAAAGCGCCTTCAGTGGCCGGCAGTCGGTTTCCAGGTGGCCATGCGCTGCTGGAGCCAGGCGTTGGCTTGCTGTTCGATGGAATTGGCTTCGGCTGTCGTAAGACGCTCTGTGACTGCTGGTGCGAGAACCTTGCTGGTGGAGTCGCCACTGGCGCGAGCTAGCAACATCCAAAAATAGGCCTGATGGAGATCTGCCGGAATGCCACGGCCGGCGTAGTAAAGGGCCCCCAGCTTGGATTGAGCGGCAACGTTGCCCTGCTCGGCGGCGCGGGTAAACCAGCGGACGGCTTCTGATTCGTCCAATTTCACGCCGTCGCCGGTGGCGTAGCGCAGGCCCAAAGCGTTTTCCGCGGCGGGGTCGTTATTGTCCGCCATCTGGCGAAGTTGCTCGAGGGATGCAGTCTCGACGGCAGGGGTAGAGGACGCTGGGTTGTCGGATGCAGGCGGTTTCGATGAGGCTAGGACCGTCTGCATCGAACTGGTGCGGCGTTCGTGGATCTTGGTCTGAATCCAGGGAGCGAGAGTGTAGCCCATCGCGCCAAAGACGACGCCAAAGATCATAGCGGCGGCGACGACCAGAATAATCAGGTGCGAGAGCGGGAGGCTGACGCCGGATTGTTTCTCCTCAGCATTTTCCATTTTCTTTTCTTCGTCGGGCGCGGAAGCGAAGAGGATGCTTCCTGACGGCGTGGCAAATTTTGCGGGTTCGGCAGGGCCCAGAGGGGGTAGGTCCTCGGCGCGAGCAGCGCGGTTGATGGCAGCAAGGACGGTCTGCGCGAGGCGCTGCAGCACTCCGCTGTCGGTGTCAGAAAATGTGTTGGGCTGAGCGGAGAAGACCTCGAGGAGGCCTATTGTTTTCTCGGCGACGCGCACGGGCGCCGCGAGAATGGAGCGAATGCCGAGGGCGCGGCAACTTTCGCGATCGACGCGAGGGTCGAGTTCGGCATCATCGCAGCGGAGCAGCGTGCCGGTCTTTACGCATTCTCCGGAAAAACCGGAGCCGACTTGAAGACGCGCGCCGACGGGCGGAGCGTCGGGACCGGAACTGGCGCGGCAGACCATGAAATCGGGATCGGTGTCGGCGAGGGCGATGGCTGCTCCGGAGGCGCGAACCAGAGTGAGTGCACGCTCGGCAATCAATTGCAGAGCTGCGGTCAGATCGCGGCCGATGGCTTCGACCTGGCGCTGGACCGCGCTCAGGGCTGCCAACGTGTCGGTGTAGTTCGGGCGCGGGGCGATCTCTGGAGTGGGGTCGTCGAGAGCGTTGCCGTTCAGAGCAGTCAGATCGGCTTCGCCGTGGGCGACTCCAGCCATCACGTTCACGAAGAGCCAGCGGCGAAGTTGCGAGATGGAGTCGGCGGGCAACTCGGCGAAGCGAAGGCCGGCGCGTCCGGAAGAATTCGACCAGATCACGTGGCCGGTGGTGTAGATGTGGTCGTCGCTGTCGGCGAGATCGAGGCAGAGGTTCACGCGTCGGTCGACGTCAAGAGGCGAGTGGCATTGAATGGCGACGCCGTCTTCGCTGATATCGACGATCTCGTGCAGGTCGAGCATCGCGCTTTGGGACTCGCCAGTGAAGCTGGCATAGGCGGGCGTTTGAATTTTGTGCCGCACGCGGCGGCGACGATTGGCTGATGCGGGTTGCAGAGGCGAGGTTATTACCGCCATGGGAGTGGCCCGAGATTCTTGTTGGCTCCATATTAACCCCGGATTGTGGAAAAGTAAGCAAAGAAGAAATTAAGTTTAGGAAGGCCGATGGGGTGGTGCCGCTTGCCTCGGGGCTAAACCCCCTGGGCTCGGGGAACGGGCTTTTCGCAGTGCTGAAGACACCCCCAAAGGGTTTCTTTTTCGGGACGGGGCGGCGAACAGCAGGTTCCTCACCGGGCTTTCAGCCCGGTTCGGAATGACAATTGGGAGGGCTTGGCCGATGCTGATCCCCAGCGGTTAACTGGCGCGGCGGAGGAGTTGGGCTTGGTGGAGGCTGGAGATGCGGGAGATGGCGGCGACCATCATGCTGGAGAGGAGTTGCATGGTGGCGACGTCGTTCTGGTCGAAGGCTCCGGGGGATGAGGAGAGGACTTCGAAGACTCCAAGGGTGCGGCGGTAGTGGCGCAGGGGCGAGACCAGGATGGAGCGGACGCCTAAGCGGCGGCAGCTGGCGAGGTCGACGCGGGGGTTGCGTTCGGCGTCGTGGCAGAGCATGATTTCGCCGGAGCGGACGGCTTCGGCGGAGATGCCGGCGTCGGTCTGCAGGCGGACTCCGAGGTCGGGAGCGGTGCGGCCGGCGCGGGCGCGGCAGACGATTTCGTCGCCGGCGCGGAGGGCGATGGCGGCTCCGGTGGCTCCGGTTAAATGCTGGGCGCGTTCGGTGATGGCGCTGATGGCGGGCTCGAGGTCGAGCTCGGCGGGATGAATTTCGATTTCGTCGCCCGGGGAGACGGCGCGGAAGCCGGACACGGGGTGCGCGGCATTGGCGACGCGGAGCTGGCTGCGTTGGGCGAGCGCAGGCATGCGGGATTGGCCGGCGTAGGACTGGTCGATGAACGATTGGTCGGCCTGGGAGCGACCCGGGAAGGAACGGTCGGCGGCGTAAGCGGGCGAGCGCTGGTCGGCTGGATTGTCAGACATGTTCAGAACTTCGGCGTGCGGGACCGTGCGCAGCAGATCGCGGACGAGGCTATTGAGTTCGGCGTCGAGGATCAAGTGAGCGGTCTGCTCGTGAAGGAGCGATCCGCCGAGCACGCGCGAAAGGCCGACCAGAGCCTGGCTGCCGCAGGCGAGGCAATAGGGCTTGCTGTTGGCGCTGATCAGCTCACATTGAACGCAGAATGTGGCGGACTGCAGAGGGACAAAGGGAACGTCCTTGAAAGTATTGCCATAGACAGTCTTGCGAAACATGGATGACCCGTCCTCGCTTCTCTCACAGTGCAACGAAGGGTATAGACAGAGAGCGGAGAGAAAAAGTGACGGTGGTGGTTCGGGGTGTGGAAAACGGGGACGGAAATGTTGGGTGTGGATGAGTGCGGCGATTATGCGGGGGAGATCCCCCCTGCGCCCGAGAAGCGGCTCCGGTCGGGATGACGCCGCGAGTCCGGAATCCGCGCGGAGTAAGGCGTGTGCTGGCTTTGTTTTTTTGGCGGGTATTGATTTCGGTTCAGGGGTGGGCTATGCTAGGTGGACGTTCGCGGATGGTTTGCGCGACGATTATTGGAGGTCATCATGCAATGGACAGCACCCGCTTTTGAAGAGATTTGCCTGAACTGCGAAATCAATTCGTACGCCAGCGCAAAGCTGTAAACAGAAACACCTTTCCTGAGAAGCTCTCTTGCCGTGGCTTGGCCGCGCGGAGTTGCTTGTGCGTGTGTCCGCGCCAGCGGACTGGTTTTGCGTTGTGCCCTGTGCGGTTCCTACCTGATTGAGCGTGTTTTCTTGGAGACGTCGCTCCCCGCAGGGGCTAAAGCCCATCGTTTTTTTTTGATCGCCTAACGCGGCGCTTAAGCGCTGCTCTTCCACGATCTTGCTACGCACGACTCGCGGCGCGCAACGGAGCTACGGACGCATCTCGCGCCCCACAACGGCGCTGCGCGGGACCTCGCGCACGACAATGCGGCTCACGATGTCATGGGGTGCCCAACTATGGCGGCGCGGCGTACGGCCTTCGCGGCGCGCGACTGCCTGGGGGAACGATTTCGTCGGGCGGGGTTACCTTCCTTACATGTTTGCGGCTAGCCGGCCTGGGCGGAGATGAGCGAGGTGTCCTGCTCGGGCAGAGGAATCACTTGGGCGGAGTGAGCGAGGGCCAGGGTGCGGTCGAGAGCATCGGCGAGGACCGTAGGGAATGCCGTGGTCAGCAGATTGATATCGACCTGCAGGTCTCGCGTTGAGTACAGGCGGTAGACGGTGAGAGTTCCGCGGCGGCGGTTGGCGGAACTCAGCAGGCTGAGGGCGACGGTCCAAACGGTTGAGGCTTCCAGCACTTTCGGCGCCCCCGCCTTATTCCAGCGGAAGGAATTTCCGGCGCGACGTGCCGCAGCCGGGTCGGCGGTTTCGAATGGGACAACTTCTCCGGGAAGCAATTCGAGCTTCAGTTCGAAGCTGTCGAAGTCATTGCTGCCGAAGGCAGCGGTGAGAATGCGGCGAACCTGATCGTAATCGCGGGCGACTTTGAGTTCTTCGGTGGCGCGGCGGATGGCGAGGTTGTTGACGAAAATTTGCGGCTGATTAAAGGTGCGGTGGGCGACACGCGCCAGCTCGCCAAATTCCAGGTAGCCGAGATGCTGCACGCCGATCCAGATGCCGATGCCGAGGACGCCCAGGACCAGGCCGAGCGAACTACCCGTTGGCCAGAGCAGGAAAAGACTCAGCATGGCGAAGACGGCGGAGACGCCGTAGAGCAGGATCACAACCTGGCGATGAGTCATGCCATGCTGCAAGAGCTTGTGATGAATATGCTCTCGATCGGCGGTGAAGACGGGACGTCCGCTGATGAGGCGGCGGATGATGGAGAGGGATGTCTCGAGAATGGGCAGGCCAAAAGAAACGACTGGAATGGCGACGGCGACGATGGTTGGGGCCTTTTGCGCTCCCGCGAGCGCGAGGGCACTCAAGATAAAGCCGATGAAGAGGCTGCCCGAATCTCCCAGGAAAATTGTTGCCGGATTGAAGTTGAAGCGCAGGAAGCCGAGGATCGCGCCCGCCAAGGCGATGGTCATCACCGTGACCAGGGATGGTCCGTAGAGGATAGCCACCACAAAAGCGACCAGAGTAGAGAACAGGGCCGATCCGGCGGCCAGGCCATCAAGGCCATCAATGAGATTGAACGCGTTGGTGATGGCCAGGACCCACACCACGGTGAATGCCCAGCCTACGAACCAGGGCAGACTGTGCTCTCCGAACAGCACTGGGATGTTGACGATGCGCAGACCACCCATGAAGAGCATGGTGGCGGCAATGCCCTGCACCGAAAATTTGACATAGGGACCCGCGCCGCGGACGTCATCGTATACGCCGAGCAGAAACACAAGCGATGCCGGGACCAGAATGGTCAGCAGCGTCTTCAAGGAAAAGGCCGAGTGCAGGTGAGGATTCCAAAAGGCCCACAGCCCGGCCGCAACCATGCAACCTGAAAAGGAAAGAAAAATGGCTACGCCGCCCAGACGAGGCAGAGGGCTGGAATGCAGGTGGCGCTCCTGGGTGGGAATGGCGACCCAACCGTGGGCCGAAGCGAAATCACGCACGCAGCGCGTCAGCACGAATGCTGATAGGAGCGCTAGAACAAACGTCCCAAGGAAAATAGCGGTCAACATGCCACCTTCGGCGAGTCGACATGCCCTGAAGCGCAGGTCAACTTCACCCTCTTCCAAAAAAGTATTGCAGCAATGGTCCGCAGTTGATGTTTAGAGAACAGATTCCTGTCGCCGTTAAGGGTGCCTCAGACTGTACCAGTACGGCGACGGGACTTTCAATCACCGGGCCGGAAAAAACCTGTGGAAAACTAACCGGGCCCTTGCAGATAGCGGGGTTGCAACCTGCACTGCTGTGCTAAACTGCTGTTCAAATTCTCACTTGTTACTTCAGGGGTCCACTGATGGGTAGGGGCACTTCGAGTTTCACTGGCTACGCCCGAGTTTGGTTGATGGTGGCAGCATCCGTGGTTGTGGCCGGCAGTGCATCAGCTCAGCAGGCGGGCAACGAGACCCCGAGTACTCAAACCCAGACTGGTCAAACGGCTAAACCGGCAGAGACGCCAGCGGCAGTTCCTCCAGCAGTTGTTCCGACAGTTCCTCCATCGGTTCCTTCGGCACTCCCTCCGGTTCAGTCGATCTCGCAGGCGGCGGTGAGCGCATCGGGAGCGGCAAAAGCTCCGGATGCGGCGCAAGACTCCGGGGACCAAATAGTGAAGCTGGGCGCCGGCGATCTGATGGAAGTGAACGTGTACAACGTTCCGGAATTGACCAGCAAAGTGCGGGTGAGCCTGTCTGGAGATATTTACCTTCCTCTGATCGATTACGTTCACGTCGAGGGCCTGACGCAGGAGGAAGCGCAAGGATTGATAGAGAAGCGGCTGGCGGATGGAGGATTCGTACGCAACCCGCATGTGACCATCTTTATGGATGAATCGGCTTCGTCGGCCGTGACACTACTCGGAGAAGTGCAAAAGCCTGGCATGTACCCGGATGTGGCCGATCACAAACTTTATGAAATGCTGTCGCAGGCGGGTGGGTTCACGCAGGCGGCTTCACGGAAAATCGCGGTCATCCGCCGGAGTCAGGCGGATCCGATTCGCGTGGATTTGCCGCGGAATCTGGCCGACGACCTGAGCGACAATATCGACATTCTGCCGGGCGATACGATCACGGTGCCCCGAGCGCCCGTTATCTACGTAGTGGGCGATGTTGGACGTCCCGCCGGCTTGCTGGTGGACAATGGATCGCTCACCGTCCTGCAGGCGATCGCGCTGGCTGGGGGGATGAACCACACGGCCAAGCTGAGCGGCGCTCGCATCATCCACAAAGGGCCGACTGGGATGATGGAATCGAAGATAGAAATCAAGAAAATGCTGGAGGCGAAGGCTCCGGACGTTACGCTGCAGGCCGACGACATTCTTTTCATTCCAGTCAGCGGAGCCCGTGTGGCGGCGGACAGGGGCGTTGAGGCGGCGGTAGCGATGGCGACGGCAGTCTCGATTTATGCGGTACGTCCGTAGTGAAAAATCGGTCGAATCATTCGGTCGAACGGTTCAGTTGAGAGATTTTTGACGACGGTTGGGATGGGCTTATCCAGCTGGCGGCTGCCGCAACAGGGTAGTCAGAACTTCGATATATTTTTCGGCGGTGTGGGCGCGAGAAAAACTCCGCAAAATGTATTCCCTTCCTTTTTGACCCAGCACAGTGCCGAGTTCGGGATTCGCGGATAACTGTTGGATGGCGCTGACCAGCGCTTCCGCATTTTCCGGTTCGATAACGATCCCGGCTCCCGCCTCTTCGAGGAGCTGCCTGGCCTGACCATCGACACCGAGAATTACAGGGCGAGCGCAGGACATGAACTCCAGCATCTTGGTGGGAATGACGGTTTTGAAGACATCCGTTTTTTTTAGAAGAACGAGGCAGGCGTCGGAGGCGGAAATGAAGGCGGGAATTTTATCGCGCGGCTGCTGATCGAGAAAGCGCAGGTTGGACAATCCGCGAGATTCGGCCAGAGTCTTGATGCGTTGTTTCTCGGCGCCTTCACCCACCAAAAGAAACTGCACGTTTGAATTCTGTTGCTGAAGTTGATAGGCGGCATCGAGCAGAGTTTCGAGGCCGTGGGCCATGCCCATGGTGCCGATGTAGCAGACCAGGAATTTTTCTTCGGCGGCGAGTTCGCGGCGGAGTGCGTGGTTGGCCTGCGGTGGGGCGGGAGCGAAAAGATGGGTCTCGACGCCATTTTCGACGACTGCGATTTTTTCTTCGGGTACGCGCCAGTGGCGCATGAGGTGTTCTTGGAACGCAGGAGTAACCACGACGATGCGGTCGGAGCGCTGGTAGAGAAATTTAGCCACGGCGGCAAGCGCGTGATGCAAGAGGGAATTTTCATCGCCGACTCCGACTGCGGTTAACGATTCTGGCCAGAGGTCGCGCACTTCGAAAACGAACGGGAGTTGGCGAGCGAAAGCGATCCACCAACCGGAGAGTCCGACTAGCAGTTGGGGCGATGATGCAATGACGACGTCCGGGCGCGGGATGGCCAGGCCGCGCAGCGCGGCCGAGACGCAGAAAGAAGCGTAGTTGCGCATGCGCTCGTGCGCTTTGCGATTGGGCAAGGGCCAGAGCCAGGTGCGGAATACATCGACGTGGCCGGAGGTGTTCTGCGCGGAAGAACTGGGACTGCGACTGGGATTTGGACTGGCGAGAACGCGTTCGTGGTGAACGAGGCGGCGCAGACGGGAGCGCCATTCGGGGGGAACGACGCCGGTGGGATGATTGGGAAATCCGGTGAGCACCGATACTTCGTGGCCGGCCTGCGCCCAGTGCTGGGCGAGTTCGGCGGCGCGGGCGGCGGGCGCGCCCATCTCCGGCGGAAAATATTGTGAGATGTAGAGAATCTTCACGGGAATGTAGAGGCTATCTTATAAACCGTAGCGAGGGATAGCCGGGTTGACCGGTGGAGCGGAGTACGCATCCTACTCTGGAGAAGCTGGTTCAGAGAACTGTTCGGAGAGAGATGGGCGACATGGCTTCATCGCGGGGCGTGGGAATGAGTTACCTTTGGTGATCTGGATAAGAGTGACTGGGGAGGGTAGAGTAAATGGGCCAATGACCCTCCGACTCACCTCCAGAATCATGGCTTTTGTGCTTGGCGTTCTGAGTTGGGCATCGTTCTGCGCGGGACAGACCGCAGCACAAACTCCTACGGGCGATCCGCAGCCGAGTGCGGAACGGCATGAGGTGACAGCTTCGGGCGAACGGCTGGCGGACCAACCAATCTTTGGAAGTATCAGCGGAACAGTGGTGGATCAGAGTGGGGCGGTCGTGGCCGGGGCTCGTGTGAAGTTAACGAATGGAGATCCATCCGCGAGCCAGGATGTGGTGACGGGTGCCGATGGGACATTCCTATTTGCGAAGGTTGCGCCGGGAGCGTTTCAGCTAACTATTCTGGCGGCAGGGTTCGCGGCGCAGACAACTTCTGGAACGCTGCACGCAGGAGAGAACTACGTTGCTCCGGTGGCGGCGCTTGCGGTGGCTACCGCGATGACCGATGTGGAGGTTGGAGTTTCGCAGGTCGAAGTGGCTGAGGAACAGCTCAAGGTGGAAGAGCAGCAGCGCGTGCTGGGCGTGCTGCCAAATTTTTATGTCAGCTATATTCCCGACGCGGCACCGCTGAACTCGAAGCAAAAATTTAAGCTGGCCTTCCGGACGGTAATTGACCCGTTCACGTTCGTGTTCGTGGGCGGGGCTGCAGGAGTACAGCAGTGGCAGAATCATTTTGTGGGATACGGGCAGGGCGCGCAGGGATATGCGAAGCGCTTTGGGGCCGGATATGGCGACACGCTTACGGGAACGTTTATCGGAGGCGCGATTCTACCCTCGATTCTGAAACAAGACCCGCGATATTTCTACAAAGGGACGGGCAGTGTGCCGTCTCGGTTTTTGTATGCGATTGCGAATGCGTTTATCTGCAAGGGCGACAACCGGCGCTGGCAAGTCAATTACTCGAATATGCTGGGAAGCCTGGCGGCAGGCGGGATTTCGAATCTCTACTATCCGCCGCAGGATCGGAATGGGGTATCGCTGACGTTTGAAAACGCGGCGCTGGGGATTGCGGGGTCGGCGGTGTCGAATTTGTTTCAGGAATTTCTGATTAAGAAGTTGACGCCGAAAGTGCCGGGGAATGGGGCCGGGAAACCCTAGTGAGGGTAAACGGCTAATTTTCGTCAACGATCCGACGCGTGTCCGAACGGTTTAAGGACATCTTCAGCAGGAAGCAGGAAATCGACGCCGGTGCGCTTCTCGGCGCGCCCGAGTTGAATGACGGTCGCTTGTTCTTTGGTCCGAACGCCCGGGTAGTAAACAGGAGTCGGGACATCGCTGAAATAGCCTGTACCGGGTCGGATTCCTAGCCCAACTACATAACGGCCAGGCCCCACTCCCCTGAGCTCGAAATAGCCATTCGCATCGACGTGCGCTAAGTGCCACCAGTTGTCTTCCACAGAAACAATCTGCACCCACGGGTGCACTATGAACGGTTTGCCGTCCGGCCACCGCACGTGGCCTGAAATCATCCCATCGATCTCCAGCATGAAACTAGTTGAGGTACACTCTCCCGCACGCACTTGCAGCTTGCCAGCTTCCCTAGCCCACAAACCATCAGCTGTGTTCGCTGTGACCTCGTAGGTACCCGCCGGCAGCGGGTCAAATTTGAACTCTCCTTCGTTGTCTGTAAGTGTGGAATACTCAACGCTATCCGAAACTCGCGTCGCGACAACTTTGTGGTTCGGTGCGCCATCCATATGCCCGGTGTAGGTCCTCCTGACATTTCCGTTGAGGATGCCTGAGTCAGTCATGTGCGCCAAATGCCGCAATTCAGCAATAGTCTCTTGAGCCTGTGCTAAAGGCTTGCTGGGGCCGTCAAACGGCATTTCCATCCGAACGGTTCGGTAGACCGGCTTTCCGTCCGTCCTGTAAGCCCTGTAGGTTCGAAGATAGAAGAGCCATTTGTCTCCGGCTTTAATCTCGGGATCATTTGGAGTGAGACAAGCCTGATTGACAGTTGTCGATACAGGACCCTCTGAGCCGCCTAGGAAGACCTCGTCGGGAGTAATGTCGAGTCGCCTGTCAGTGTCCGATATTTCAGTTACTGACTGCACCGTTCCTACAAAAACTCGCTGATACGCATAATTCAGGGTGCCACAAAACTTGGGGTGAAAGAAACCTAGCCCGCCGTGAATGCACTGAATTTGTTTGCCGTGCCATTGGCGAGACTCGACCACAACAGCAGAGAGGGATGGCACCATTGCGGCAACTGCCATCGCAAACAAGCAAGAGCGCAGTTTTCCTGGGGGCATCATGGCAACAGCATTATATCGCCCGTTGTTAGGACTGTCGTCACATCCCCAATACGCTCATTGACCGGGTCGAGTCGCGGCGCCTCATCGGAAACAGGCTCTCAGTAGTAGCAGAGTTTGAAGACGCTTTTGCAGGCCAGGGCGCGGGCGCGGTTCACGCGACTTTGCGTGTAGGTTTCCCAGCGGTCGGCGACGCGGGCGAAGGTGGATTCTCCGGTGAGGCGGTGCATGATGCGGAGCTGCACGATATGCAATTGGTGGTAGAAGGGGCTGGCTACCATGGGCAGGCGCGTGCCGGATTGCTCGTAGAGTGACCAGAATCCCAGATCGTAGCGATCGAGATTGTGCAGCAGGGTGCGAACGGCGGCGGAGAATAATTTCTGGGTTGATGCATCTTGCGTGGCTTGGAAATAATCGTAGAGGCCCCAGGCGGCCCAGATGAATCCGTTGAGGATGTGGGTGGGCGGGGAGACGATGTACTCCTCGAACCAGAGGTCGCCGGATTCGTCGGTGAAGGCGACGCCACCGTCTTTCGTTGGAACGTGGAAGCAGGCCAGGGCGCCGCGCGCGGCGGCGAGATAGGGCGAGTCATCTGAGTCCTTCTGCGTTTCTTTGTACGCTCGAAGCAGCACGGAGATTCCCTGGCCTTGCGCCAGCGCCGAGTACCAGGGGGCGCGGAGAGTGTCGCGGTATTCCCAATCGAAGTGGTGGTTCCAGACCGCGAGACCTTGTGCATTGTTCTCGAGGTGCGAGGCTAGCCAGTCGGCGGCAATGAAGAATTTTCGGCGGCGTTCGGGGTCGGCGGTTTGGCGGAAGAGATTGTAGTTTCCGAGACCGTATTGCGCGATCGCGATGGGGTTGTACTGCAGGCCGATTTTGCCGTGATAGTCGAGCTGCGGGACGCCAGCAGGATCGTAAGAGCCGTGATAGTCGGCCTTTTCGGCGAATTGCATGTAGTACTCGCCGAGCTGGCCGGGGGTTGCGTGAGGATTTTCGGCGGGAGTTTCGTGCCAGAAAGTTAGGTGACTTTTACCGCCCACGAGGTAGGCGCTGAAAATGCGTCGGTAGTAGTTGAGGCGGGGCAAGCGGGTTTGGTTGGGTCAATTCATATTACGGCAATTGCTGCGGTGGTCGGGCTATCGAGCTGCGCTCGATGGACGGGCGGGTCGCCCGTCCCCACACGAGTCGATGTCCCCCGATGGAGTCGGGCTTTCCTGGCGTTAATCCACCCTTCCCCGCACTAAGGAATTAACTGTGTAGAGCGAGGTGGCTGTGTCGTCGGGGACTACGGCTATTGTGGTCAGGGCTAGGAACGGGGTGGGGTTGTTGCCATCGGGCATGATGGCGTTTCCGTATTGGAACAGGGCCATGGGCCATGCGTCTTTTTCCCAGGCGAGCAGAGGTTCCCAAGCTTGGGGATTGGGGCTGCTGGCAGTGCTGCTCGTGTCGCTTCCGTAGATGCGGACGTGGCGATCGCGGTTCGCCTCGCTGGGCTCAACCATGCTGGAAAAGAAGACGCATGGGCCGACGCGGCATCCGTAGATGGACGAGCTGCTGATGGGAGCGAGTTGCTGCAACTGGTCATGACGGTCGAGGCGGTAAATGAAATTCGATTCGAGGGGAGTGTCGGAAGAAAAGTAGAGGCCGTGTTCGGTGGGAATGGCGGCGACGGCGCGAGTTTGCTGCTGGCCTTGCAGCACGGGCTCGACGCGGCTGAAATCGCAGGTGGCGCGCAGGATGCGGCATTCGTCGCCATAATCTCCGGTCAGCACCCAGAGGCAATTCGACCAGGGATCGTGAACGATGTTGTGAACGTGACGGACGGCGCCCTTGGGGAAAGTGTAGGCAACGCTCCAGGTGGCGCCGGAGTCGGTGGAGGCGTAGATGTGAACTTCGTCACGGGCGGCGTTGTCGAAATATTCTCCCCAATAGATTGCGCCGTTCGCTCCGACTGCCGAAACTGCAGTGATGTGGAGCGGGCGGGTGCCCCGAAGAATTGTGTGCGTGCGGCGAAATTCGGTTTCGCCGGGGCGGAGGGTGATGATCGCTCCGGGCGTGGCGGCTACGAGGCCGCCGGAGGGCAGTATTGCGAGGGCGTGAAAACCGTCGCGAAAGAGGCGTGCGGTGAGGCGGTTCGTGACCGAGAGGCGGCGGCGGAACTCCGGACGGAACTTGGCTACGGGCTGCCACGCCACGGCCGAAGGGTCGGAAATTCTCGCGCGCAGCAGTTGGTAGCCTCGCGAGGCATAGAGATCGTCGCCGGCCCAGGCCAGGGCACGCAGGCGCGGGAAACGGGCGACGCGGGTCAGACGACTCGTCCCGTGGGAGCTTGTTTCGAGAGATGGCAATTGGATTCTGGTTCGTTTAATTCTATTACGATAAGGGAGCGGTGGTCAGGCTCTCGAGCTGCGCTCGATGGACGGGCGAGTCGCCCGTCCCCACACGAGTCTCAGAATCGATGTCCGCCAGGCTAACAAGAGTGTGGGAAAAAGAACTTCGACGAGGCTTCGGCAGTGATTGCCGATTAGTCGGCAGGTAAAGGAACGCGGTGAAGATCAGAAACGAGCCCGGCGGTTGCGGAACCCCGATAGAGACCGGGGAAACTCTGTGGCATGAGACGTGCACGTGATTTGGAATCCGGCCGTTCGGCGAGAAACTCTGGCTGCCGAGCAGGAAGTAGTGAACGAAATGCTGAGCAGGTGCGCCAATTCACAATGCTGCAAGCCGTTCCTGAAACTTAGAGAGGGCAAACTGTTTCTCGTCGAGACGGATCGCGTGACCAGGCCGGGGGAACTCCGCGCCCGGTCACCGCAACGGACAGTCGAACATTACTGGCTGTGCGATGATTGCGCGACGCGGTGGACTCTGGTCTATGACCGGGAGCGGGGCGTGGCGTTAGAGCCCGCGCGTCGGTCTGTGGCGAGTGTGGTTGTGGCGATCGGCGCCGCGCACAGCGGCGTGGCGTAAATCCCGAGCGTTCTTATTGCTTAGTCCCTATTGCTTAGCCCTAAAGGCGTGTTCTTTATAAGCTCTTAGGCGTAGCCCTCTTTGCTCCACGTCTTCCAGTCCTCGCGGACGGCATTCAACATTTCTTCGGTGGCCCGGTGCAGCCACTTCCCTTTTTGCTTTTGCAGGTGTCCGAGGATGGATTTGCGGGCGTTCCTGGTTCCGAGATGAATGTTCGCAGTTTCCCATCCCATGGCGCGAAGCAGGCGCAACTCCTGACCTTTGGCGCGCAGTGTGGCAAGTTCGATGCGGGAGCAATGCGGGCTCAGGCGGCGGACAATCCAGCGCCCGCGTAACTGGACGAAAGGATCGAGACAGCGAATGGCGCGGGTAATGATGGTCTGATAAAGAATCTCGGGCGGTCCCTGGTCGTCTTTCGCCCAGTAGCAAGCGGAGGAAACCAGGGCTTTGGCCTCGCGGGCAATTCTGCCGCCCTTCCAGTCGGCGATGGCGACATAGCGGGCGTGGCCCAGACTTCCCAGTCCGGCCACGCGGCGCTTCAGGCGATAGGGCAGATCGCGGGCGGGCATGAGGTGCTCGAGGGCGTCGGTGGCGCTGATGGGAATGTCCCCTTTCAGGGTGGGCAGCGCGTCCATTTTGCCCCAGAAATGAATGGGATCGCGCAGTTCGCTCTCGGCAATCTGGCGCAGCCAGTCGTTGTTCTCGCCCAGGACGAAGGGCAGTCCGGTTTCGAGTAAGGCCTCGCGATAACCTTCGAGAATCGAACCGCAGATGTCGTTGCCCTTGAGGGGGAGGTGGCCGGCCTGCGACGCCAGGTGGGCGCTGACGGCGAGCCGGACGAGATCATTGGCATAGGACATGGGGTGAGCTTCGTCGAAATCGTTGACGCCCCAGATCAGGCGGCCTTCGACGTCACGCCAAGTGCCGAAATTTTCTACGTGCAGGTCGCCAACGGCGAGCACTTGCGGTCCTTTGGCGAGATCGGGACAAACTTTGGGCCAGATTTGCGCCCAGCGGTAGTAGGTGGCGCGCAGAAAGGGGAAGACGGCCGCCTTCATGTTCGAGTGTTTGAGGTGAAGGTCTTTCTTGACGATATCGGTGCGATGGCCCAGCCACTCTTCAAACTGGCGGGTCGCTTTAACAATGTTCATGACGCGGCAACGATAGCGGGGGTGGGGACGGAAGTCAACGCATGGAGCGGGGCGTCGTAGGTACTGAGGAGGAAGCGCCCACGACCGCGGAATCATAGTGCAAAGTCAAATTCCCCACCCTGTCGCAACAGACGCGACAAGGGTGGGGCACCCTCAAGATGGGTGAAAGGCGCGGGCGGTCACAGAAATACTCAGGCTATGGGGCTTAAATAGGAGCAATTGAATTAGGCCTTCTAGTCACAGGATCGCCCGGCCTCGCCCGCAGAACCCCACATGCGTTACCACTTACTTCCTGGAACCCGACCCTGCCCTCTCTCTGTGTGTATCGGGGGACACAGCGTGGCTTGCGGCACACTGATCCGATTCTCTTTCTCATCGTCAACTACCTTGTTTTCAGTCAGATACGCTTTGGCTTCCGTCCTGCCCTTTGTATTCGCGCAACGTGAATTCATCAGGAGGGGCAATGGAACGCAGGGCTCTGGGCGAGACGGGGAAGCGGGCACAAACACTCATTCTTGCGGCACTCACTTTTGCGGCCTTATCGGCGGTGGCAAGTCCGTCGATCGCGCACCCGTCGCTGGCGCGGACCTCGCTCAATCAGAACGTAAGTGCACAGACCACTAATACGGATAGCGTTGCTCGCGTCAGGCGGATGGTGCTGGTCAGTATTCCGGACCGCAAGCTGGCGGTAATCGAAGGCGGAAACGTCCTCGCTACCTTCCCGGTCGCGGTCGGCGCCGCATGGACTCCCAGCCCTACGGGCGAATTTCAGATCGTGAGCCGCGTGGCCAATCCCTGGTACTACCACCGCGGGAGCGTGGTGCCGAGCGGCAAGAACAATCCGGTGGGGACGCGATGGCTGGGGTTGAGCCGGCCGCGGTATGGAATTCATGGCACGAACGCGCCGCGGTCGATTGGACATGCGGCTTCGCATGGGTGCATCCGGCTGCGCAATCGCGACGTGGAGCGGCTGTTCACGATGCTGCAGGTGGGGGATTCAGTGGAGATTCGCGGCGAGCGCGACGAGCAGGTGGCGCAGGTTTTTGGAAGCGCTGCGGATGATTCAACGGTGGCTGCGGCGGAAGTTCCTGCAGAGAGTATCGGGCAGTAATTGAAATCGCGGGAGAGTTTCGAGGGCGGAAATTCAAACTGAAGTTTCTGGAGGACGTTATGCAGATGGCAATCACATTCATGGCGGTGGTGGGAGGAATGGTATTTTCGCTGGCGGTGGCGTTGCTGGCGGAAGAGCTGATTTTTGGGCAAGTGTTCCGGTTGTTCTTTGCGCCCGGCAAACTGGCGCCGCAGACGGCCACGGTGAAATCAGAACAGAAACCCTGAACTACAAAACAACGCGTAAAGGAGAATGACGATGCTGGCGTTGAAGTACTTGCTGATTACTGGTGGCCTCGGGATGATGCTCGTGGCTGTGAGCATTTTGGGCTATGACCTGTATCGCGAACTACTGTACCGGCGCGCCCTGGTTTCGCCGGGAATTGGGACGCTGCCGCCACGTCCAGAATGGCGCTGGCGCACTTCGCTGGCACTGGGTCTGCTGGCCTGGGGACCGATGCTGCTGGCGTTCAGCATTGTGGTGGTGCCGAGCGGCATGGCGGGAATCCGAGTCAGCGAAATGAGCGGAACATTGCCGGGTACGTTATACCCGGGCGTACATTTTGTAACGCCGCTGGTCGAGGACATTGCACTGTTCGATACGCGCGATCAGGTCTTCACCACCGGAGTGTCGGAAGATGGAAAGAATTCTGCGGCGAACGTCTCTGCCAAATCCGAATTGCTCGGAGTGCAGGCCAAAGAAGGGCTGACGCTTGGGCTGGCGATCACGGTGCGTTACCGGCTCGATCCTAAACGGCTGGACTACATTCAGGGCAATCTGCCGCGTCCAGTGGAGAAAGAGATTGTTCCACCGATTGTGGCTAGCGTGTGGCGCGAGCTGGTACCGAACTACACGGTGCGAGATGTTTTCTCGGCGAAGCGCGAAGAAGTGCGGCAGCGGGCCGCGGGCATGATCACGCAGAAGCTGGCGTCGGACGGAATCGTGGTAAAGGAAGTCATGCTGAGAGATATTCAGTTGCCGGAAGAGTATGCCAAGGGGCTGGAGACGCTGCTACTGAAAGAACAGGAAAACGATCGCATGAGCGTGGAAACGGAACTGAAACAAAAACAAGTTCGCATCGCGGAGCTCGAAGCGGAGGCAACGAAAGTGCAGCAGATCAAGCAGGCCGAGGGCGAAGCGCAGGTGCACGTTTTGCAGGCTAAAGGGGAGTCCGATGCGATGAAGTACACGCTGCCGTTGAAAGAAAAACAAATCCAGCAGAGCAAACTGGAAGCCGAAGCGCGGAAGGAAGCGACCATTCAAAACGCGGAAGCCGCCGCCCAGGCCAAGGTGATTGACAGCAAGGCCGAGACCGAACGGCGGAAGCTGCTGGCGGATGCGGAAGCAGAGCGGATTCGAGTGACGGCATCTGCCGACGCAGAGCGGCTTTCAAGCGAAGCGGCGATTTTGAAGCAGAATCCGCTTCTGATTAACAAGATTGTGGCCGAGCGACTCTCCGACAAACTGCAAATCATGATGGTTCCGGGGGATGGAAAATTCTTCATGAATGACGTGCTGAAGGGTATGAGCGTGAATCAGGTTAGTCAGACCGAGCAAGCCGAGGATCAGCCGAGATAGATTTCCGAGTGCGGCGGAGATCAGGAGCCCCATCCCTTCCACTTCGCTCAGAGGCTCCTTGGAGAAACAGTCGAGGGGTGGGTCATCCGGCGCGGGGATGGCTCCGTGGTGTCCAAACAGTACAGAGGGGAGGGGCTGACTGATGCGCGGAGCGGTTTATAATTTGGCCATCCCAAACGCCATTCTGAACTCAGCGAATCGCATCTCACCCAGCGCGCACAGCCTCCGCTTTGTGGCGCAAGTTGTTTCTGTAGCGCTTGGGCTCGCGATCGCTGCTTTCGCGGCAGACTGGAGCGGGCCGGAGCAGCAACTGGCGCGCAAGATTGTTGCGGTGACCGGGCCTGGCGCCGTCGCTCTCACGGTGCAGAACCGCTCTTCTCTCAGCAAGCGCGACAGCGAGATCGTGCAAAATGGTTTGCGCGGCGCACTGGAGGGTCTCGGCATTCATTTTGCAAAAGCCGAGCAGTCTGTTGCCTCGGTCGCTATTTCTCTTTCCGAAAATTCTACATCTTATGTGTGGGTGGCAGAGATTCATCAGGGTGCGGGCGAACCTGTAGTGGTGATGGTGTCTTCGCCGCGGCCTGAAGGTTCTATGGCATCGCATGAATCGGTGCCGCTGACCCTGCGCAAAATTCCGTTGTGGACGCAAGAGGATCCGATTCTTGATGTGGCTGTGCTGGAGGAAGGCGCGGGGCCGACGAGGATCGCGGTGCTCGAAGTGGAGAGAGTCGCGATCTATCATTTGCTGGCGGGCAAGTGGCAGCAGGAACAGAGGCTCGAGATCGAGCATACGCGGCCTTGGCCGCGAGACTTGCGAGGAAGGTTGATCCTGGCGAAAGATCATTTGCTGGATGTTTATCTTCCCGGCGTGATCTGTCGCAGTTCGGCCGGAGTGCCGCTGACTTTGAGTTGCCGCGAGAGCGATGACCCGTGGCCGCTGGTTCCGGCGGGTTTGAGCAGCGGAAGTTTTTCGGTATTTCCAGGACCGGATTCGGCTGCCCTAGCCATCGCACCGGTGCGCGCTTTCTACGCTCCGATGCGCAACTTCTTTACCGGAGTCCTGACACCGGCCTTGGGTAAGTTCAGCACTGTGTCCAAGTTTTATTCAGCGGCGTTGCTGCCGCGCGATAAGTATTTGCTGTGGCTGTTCGCCACGACAGATGGTCACGTGCACCTGGTCGACGGTATGAGCGACCAGGCGGCCACAGTCGCTTGGGGCAGCGATCTAGCGAGCGTGAAGACGGCGTGCGGCTCGGGCTGGCAGGTGCTGGCCACGAGTCCGGATGAAGCGGATGGGGATTCGGTGCGCGCGTTCGAGTTTCCGGATCGCGATCCGGTAGCGGTGAGCGGGGCGGTTGATTTCTCGGGCGGCGTAATCTCGGCGTTGTGGACGGAAGCGAAGGGCGATACGGCCGTTGCAGTTGTGAGAAATCGAGAGACGGGAAACTATGATGCGTTTCGACTGGCAGTGGCTTGCAGTCAGTAGCCTGATGGTAGCGACGTTGACGGCCCGGGCGGAAACGCGTCCGCAGTACGGAGGCGCTGTGCACGTGGCGATGCGGGCCGCGCCTGCGTCGCTGGATCCGCTGGAATTGGATCCGGTTGATATGGTTAAGGCAGCCTCTTATTCGTTCGCTGGGCGGAGCTTGACGTTGCTGATGTTCGACGGGCTGGTGACTACGGATGAGAATGGACGGGTTCAGCCCGGGCTGGCGGAGTCATGGCAGGGTACACAGAGGAATCAGCGCTGGCAGTTGCGAATCCGGCGCGGGGTGAGGTTTCACGATGGGACGCTGCTCGGCGCTGAGGTTGCGGCTGCGTCGCTGCGCGCGGCGAATCCAGCGTGGAACGTGAGCGCGGCCGGCGACTCGGTCGTGATTGAGCTGGACGGACCTGAGCCTGAGATGTTAGCGGAGCTGGCGCTGGCGCGGAATGCGATTGCGAAGAGGAATGCTGACGGCACTCCGAGTGGCACGGGGCCGTTCCATGTGGTCGAGTGGCAGCCGGGAAAGAAGTTGGCGCTGGCAGCGAATGAGGACTGTTGGCGGGGGCGGCCTTTCCTCGACACGATTGAGATTGAGATGGGGAAAAGTTTTCGTGAACAGATGACCGAACTGGAACTGGGCAGGGCCGATCTGGTGGAGGTGGCGCCGGAGCAGACGCATCTGTTTTCGCAAAATCAGCTTTCGGAGAATCGGGATACGCAGGCACGACGTCTGGCGAGTTCCGCGCCGGTCGAGTTGTTAGCGCTTGTATTTGCCCGCGATGTGGCATCGCCAGACGAGAAGCTTCTGCGCGAAGCGCTGGCCTTGAGCGTTGAGCGCGGGTCAATCAAGAGTGTGCTGTTACAGGGTGCGGGACAGCCGGCGGCCAGCATTCTGCCTAACTGGATGAGCGGTTACGGATTCGTGTTTTCGACAGGCGCAGACCTGGCTCGGGCACGTCAGGCACACGAGCAAGTACAGACGACACCGACCTGGACGATTGGCTACAGCGATGCGGACCCGGTGGACCGGCTGTTGGCTGAGCGCATTGCGCTGAACGCCAGAGATGCGGGATTGTCGCTGCAACCTACTTCGGCGGCTAACTCTGATTTGCGGCTGGTTCGAATTCCGTTAACGTCGAATGGTCCGTGGATCGCGCTGCAGAGTGTAGCGGCTTTGGCGGGAACATCGGTTGCGAAAACGGGAGCTTCTGTCGAGGAGCTCTATGCTTCTGAATTGTCGGTGCTGGCGACACAGCGGGTAATTCCCCTGTTTCACTTGCCGGTGTCGTATGCGGCTGCGGGGACGTTGCGAAGCTGGGGGCTGCGTTCCGATGGAAGCTGGACCGTTGCCGACGCATGGCTGCGGAACGCGAAACCATGACGACCGCAGGATGATCTGCACAAGATGACTTTCCGCCGCAAACTTCTGACGGTTTTTGCGCTGACGGTTTTCCTGTCGGTGGCGGCCGTGGCTTTGCTGGTGCTGGCAGTCACGCGCAACGCGTTTGAGAAGACAGAAGACCAGCGGACGGCTGCGCTGGTGGCGCAGTTTCAGCGCGAGTTCAACCGGCGCGGCGAGAATGTGGCGCGGCGAGTGGAAGCGATCGCCGGGTCTGATCCGGTGAACCGCATGGCGACCGCGTTGAATGGCGGTTCACCAGGGACGACGCTGGGCGCGTCCGCCGACTCCGCCGAATATTTCGAACTGGCGCGGCAGATGGCGGAGAATCGGCAGCTCGACTTTCTGGAGTTTCTGGATGGGCAGGGGAAAATCATTTCGTCGGCGCAGTGGCCGGCGAAGTTTGGTTATCCCGAGATTGGGTTTGAAGGCCTGTCGGCTGCGGGCGGTCAGGACGCATTTCTGAAACGTGAAGAGTTGCAGGACTCCACTGCACTCGGACTGTTTGCGGTGCGGGCCACTCGTATCGGAGAGCATCCGGTGTACGTGGTTGGCGGTCAGCGGTTGGACAAGAATTTTCTTTCCGCGCTTGATCTGTCGGCAGATATGCGGGTTTTGCTGTATCAGAATCGCGGAGATCGTTTTTCCCCGGACTCGCTGCTGGATCCGTCGAGCCCGGGGAGCGGCCCGGATGCAGCCCGGCCGGCCGAGAAGTTTGCGCCCATCATCAATGCGGTGCGGCAGTACAACCAGGAGATGGCGGGGATCGTGTCATGGTCCGCGGACCCGGCGGACGACGAGGTGTTTCATGCGATTCCGCTGCGAGGGGCGGGGAGCGAACATCCGCTGCTGGCCGTCTTGCTGGTGGGAAATTCGCGGCGGCCGTATGTGGAACTCAAGCGGCGCATCGGAGCATCGGCGCTACTGGCCGGTGGAGGCGGAATCATGCTGGCGATTCTGCTGGGCAGTTGGGCGGCGGCGCGAGTGACGCGTCCAGTAGAGCAATTGGCGCAGGCGGCGCGGAACGTGGCCGCGGGCGAATGGGACACGCGAGTGGAAGTTCACGGTGGCGATGAGATCGCGCAACTGGCGGAGTCTTTCAATCGTATGACAGCTGAGTTGCTGGCGCAGAAGGAGCGACTGGTGCAGACCGAGCGAGTAGCGGCATGGCGCGAACTGGCGCGGCGCCTGGCCCATGAGTTGAAAAACCCTCTGTTCCCGCTGCAACTGACGGTGGAGAATCTGGTGCGGGCGCGGGCGCAGGCGCAGAGTCCGGAGCAGTTCGATGAAGTGTTCCAGGAAAGTTCGAGCACCCTGCTGGCTGAGATTTCGAACCTGAAGACAATCATTGGCCGTTTCAGCGAGTTTTCGAAGATGCCGCATCCGCAGTTGCAAGCGATACAGGTGAATGAAATCCTGCGGGGCGTGGTGAAGCTTTATCAGGCGCAACTGCGAGCGCCGGGGCGCGCGGCGATCGACTGCAAGCTGGAGCTGGATGAGAGTGTCGGCACAATCGCTGCCGATCCGGATTTGCTGCATCGCGCATTGTCGAACCTTGTGCTGAATGCGATGGACGCGATGCCGAATGGCGGGACGCTTCGCGTGCGGAGCAGGCGCGACGATGCAAAGGCGATCGTTGAAATCGGTGACACCGGCTCTGGATTGACGCGTGAGGAGTGTGAACGGATTTTCACTCCTTATTACACCAGCAAACAGCATGGAACTGGGCTGGGCCTGGCGATCGTGCAATCGGTCGTGAGCGATCATGGCGGAAGAATCAGCGTGCAGAGCGAACCGGGGCGCGGGACGACATTTGTGATCGAGTTGCCGCAGAATCTTGGGGCGCTGGAAAAGGCGAATGCATAAACCACGAACGGTGCTAAGGTTCGCGATGGGAACTAAATAGCGAGGAGGACGGTTGCCACTGAAAGCGCATCTCTTGATCGTCGATGATGAAGCTAACACGCTGGCCTCGCTGTCGCGCGCGTTCCGGCTGGCGGGACACGAAGCCACGGTGTGCGACAACGCGGCGAAGGCTCTGGAATTGGCCAAGGCGCAGAATTTCGATCTGATTCTTTCGGACGTTGTCATGCCCGGCAAAGACGGTCTGACGCTGCTGGAGGAACTGAAGCGGCAGGGCGTGGCGGCGCCGGTGGTGATGATGTCGGGGCAGGCGCACATCGAAATGGCAGTGCGGGCGACGCGGTTGGGTGCGCTGGACTTTCTTGAGAAACCGATCTCCAGCGACAAACTGATGCTCACAGTGGAAAACGCGCTCAAACTGCAGCGCCTGGAAAGCGAGAACCGGCAACTGCGGCAGCGGCTCGGTAAACACGAGATTGTGTGGAAGGGCGAAGCCATGCGGCGGGTGATGGCGCAACTGGAACGCGTGGCCGCGAGCGAATCGCGCGTGTGCATTTTCGGCGAGACGGGCACGGGCAAGGAATTGGTGGCACGAACCATTCACGAACGGAGCCCACGTGCGGCGGGGCCGTTTGTGACCCTGAATTGCGCAGCCGTGCCGGCAGAGTTGATTGAGTCAGAACTTTTTGGACACGAGAAGGGATCGTTCACGGGCGCGTCGGGGCGACACATTGGCAAGTTCGAACAGGCCGACCAGGGAACGATTTTTCTCGATGAGATTGGCGACATGCCTTTGAACATGCAGGCAAAATTATTGCGCGTCTTGGAAGAAGGCGAAGTGGAGAGGATTGGGGGCGACAAGCCGGTTACGGTGAATGTACGCGTGGTGGTAGCGACGCATCGTGACTTGGAAGCGCGGGTACGGGAAGAGAAGTTCCGGCAGGATTTATTTCACCGGATCCATGTTTTTCCGTTGATGCTGCCGCCGTTGCGGGAGCGACGCGACGACATTCCGGCTCTGGTGGAGCATTTCGCTGCGCAAGTTTGTGCGCAGAATGGCTGGAAGCCGGTGCCGTTCACGGCTGATGCGATCGCGGAGATGCAGACGCATCCCTGGCCCGGCAACGTTCGCGAACTGCGGAACACGGTGGAGCGGCTTATGCTGATGGCGACTGAGGGTCAGGTGGATTTGGGAACCCTGCAAATGGCGCTGCCGAAACCTTTTTCGAGCGTTGGCGGGGCACCCAGTGCAATTGGGTCTGGGGCGCTCGCCGACCGAGTGCAGTCGTTCGAGCGCGAGGTGATTCTCGCAGAACTGAAGCGCAGTCATCAGAACATGAGTCTGGCTGCGAAAACGCTTGGCCTGGAGCGCAGTCACCTGTATAAGAAAGCGGAGCAACTTGGCATCGATCTGCGCGCCATGCGCCGCGAGCAGGAACCGCACGATTGACCCGAGGTCAGTCTTGGGGTCACTTCCCCACTTCTCACAAAGTACGCGAGAAATGGGGACCCGGCATCCAGCGCCCCCAGACCCAGACTTGCCTGCCACTTGGGAGACTGCTTTGGCGAAGACCGCTTCTATCTTCTTCTCTTTCTCTTTCTTTATCTCTTTCTTTATTTTTTCTTCTCTTTGCATTTTTGCGAGCGAACCGCCGTCGCCTCCGGTGTATGGCGTCCGGATGGAGCAAGTGTGGATTCCGATGAAGGATGGGGTGCGGCTGGCTGCGACGCTTTACATGCCGGACGGCGCGAAGCCGGGAGAAAAGTTCCCTGCCCTTCTCGAATACCTGCCGTATCGAAAGGATGATGGCACGGCTGCGGGAGATTATCCCAAGCATGCTTACTTCGCGCGGCGAGGCTACGTGGGCGTGCGCGTGGACATTCGCGGGTTTGGTGCGAGCGAGGGCGCTCCGCCTGAACGCGAGTATTCCGAACAGGAACAAGTCGACGGTGAGCAGGTGATTGGGTGGCTGGCTCGGCAACCATGGTCGAACGGCAACGTCGGCATGTTCGGCATTTCATGGGGAGGGTTCACGGCTCTGCAGATGGCGATGCGGCATCCTCCGGCGTTAAAGGCGATCGTTGCCGTGCACGCTACGGCTGAGTTATTTCATGATGACGTCCATTACATCGACGGCATGGCACACGTTGACGAGTTTGAGCTGAACATGGACATGGCCGAGGGTTGGGTGGGCGCGCCGGATTATTCGCTCGACGAAAAAATCTTGGGGCCGCGGTTCGATTCGCCACCGTGGTCGTTGCTCTACTTGAAACATCAGCATGATGGGCCGTTCTGGCGCGATCGGGTGCGGCCACTCAGTGAAATCACGACGCCAAGTTTTTTGATCGGCGGACTACAGGACGGCTACCGCGACAACGTCCCGGACATGCTGATGAAATCGAAGGCTCCGATCAAGGCGATTGTGGGGCCGTGGAACCATTCGTTTCCCAATGATGCGGATTTCGGACCGCGCGTCGAGTGGCGCGATCAGGCCGTGCGCTGGTTCGATTATTGGCTCAAGGGGCGCGACACGGGAGTGGAGAATGATCCGCGACTGGTCGTCTACATGCAGCACTGGCATCCGCCGGATCCGAATTTGCAAAATGTGCCGGGGGAATGGCGGCGCGAAGATGTATGGCCTCCGAAGGAGGCGACGGATACTACACTCTTCCTGCAGGGGAATCACACGCTGGATAATTCAGCCGGCCCGCAGATTACGCACCAGTTGAAGTATGTTCCGACGGTTGGCGTGGAGGCTGGGTTCTGGTGGGGAGAGTTGTTGAGCGATCCACGGCCGGTGGACGCGTTCAGTCTGGTTTATGATTCGGCGCCGTTGGAACATGAGGTCGCGATTCTTGGCAGGCCGCATGCGCTGCTGCGAGCTTCGACGAGTGCTCCGCTGGCGGACTGGTTCGTGCGGCTTTCCGATGTGGCTCCAGATGGAACGGTCACGCAGATTACGGGCGCGGGATTGAACGGCGCGCAGCGGGAATCGATGAGCGAACCGCGCGATTTGGAGCCGGGCAAGGTGTATCCGCTGGACATTGCGCTGCACCTAACTTCGTGGGTGTTTCCGAAACGGCATCGCATTCGTGTGGCGATTTCAAATGCATTGTGGCCGATGGTGCTGCCGACGCCGTATGCGATGACGACGTCGCTGGAACTGGGTGGCAGTGACGGATCGCGAGTTGTCCTTCCCGTTGTTCCTGTGCATGGAGTGGCTGCGCCGGAGTTCGCGCCGCCTGAACAGTCCGAAGAGCGGACCGACATTAAGAGCGAAGGATTCCCCTGGCCGGGCGACTGGACGGTAGAGCGCGATGAAGCGCGGCAGAAGACGACGGTGCATTGGAAGGGCAAGGATGGATACGAGTATCCGTGGGGCACGGAAAATGATTTTGAGAATCTCACTTATGACGGAGACGATGCTCATCCGGAGACTTGCACAGTGCGCGGCGAAGCGGAGAGCGTATTCGCGTTGAAAGGGCGCACGCTGATTTGGCGCGGACATCTCTTCGTTACTACCGATCTAATGAATTTCTATTACAAGTACACGCGAGAACTGCTGAAAGATGGGCAGATGGTCAAGTCGAAGACGTGGCAGGAAACGATTCCGCGCGATCACCAGTGATCGCGGGTCATTGTTTGTAGATTTTGCCGTCCTTCATTACGAATCTTATGTCTTCGAGCAGGCGAATATCTGCGAGCGGATCGCCGGGGACGGCGATGATGTCGGCATATTTACCGGGTTTGAGAGAGCCGATTTCGCTGGAGTGCCCGAGCAAGTCTGCGGCATTGCTGGTCGCGGCCTGGATGGCCTGCATCGCGGTCATTCCGTATTTCACCATGAAGGCGAATTGTTTCCCGCTGGTGCCGTAGGCGCAAACTCCGGCATCGGTGCCGAATGACATCTTCACGCCTGCGGCTACGGCCTTGCGGAAATTGTCGCGCTGGATCTGGCCGAGCTGCGCGTCGTGCTCCAGGAAATCTTTCGGCATCTTTCCATTTCTGCCTTCTTCCTGGATGCACTCTTCATCATAGATATCCATGTCGAGATACGTGCCGTGTTGTTTAGCCAAGGCGATGCCTTCGTCGTCGATCATGCTGGCGTGTTCGACGGAGGCGACGCCGGCGCGAATCGCATTCTTGATTCCTTCGGGTGAGTGGGCGTGGGCTTCGACACGCAGTCCGAAGTGGCTGGCCTCGTCGACTGCGGCCTGGAGCTCTTCGGGTGTGAACTCTTGCGAATGGGGATTGCTGCCGTGAGTGAGCACGGCTCCGCTGGAAAGAACCTTGATGTGGTCGACGCCGTCGTGCGCGAGCTGACGAATTACTTTGCGCACTTCCCACGGACTATTGGCTTCGCCGTAGTGCAGATCCCATGGGAGCTGAATGTCGGGTGCAAGGCCGGTGAGCGCTCCGGCTCCGCCGGAGATGGTGACGTAAGCACCGGCGACGAACATGCGCGGACCTACGATATCGCCACGATTGATGGCGTCGCGCAGGGCGATGTCGCCGAGGGCACGATAAGTTCCAACATCACGCACGGTGGTGAATCCGGACTCGAGCATGGCGCGGGCGTTGGGCACGGACTCGAGCACGACTTGCGCCCCGGTCTTTTTGAACTGACCCATGGGTTCGCCGTCATGCGCGCCGTCGGCGACGTGAGTGTGGCAATCGATGAGGCCGGGCAGAACGGTCATCCTGCTGAGATCTATGATTGTGGCTTTAACGGGGACGTCGATTCCCTTCCCGACTTTTTCGATTTTCGAATCGCGGATGAGGATGACCTGGTCGGCGAGGACCGTGCCCGAGTCGGGGTCTACGAGATGGCCGGCGCGGATCGCCGTGACTTGAGCGGATGCGAGAGTCGTCAGAGCGCAAATTGCTGCGAGGAGTGGTTTCACGATTCAGTCCTTATTACTATGTACGATTGGTATGTATGCGATTAATATGCGCGCGAGCCGGCAGACTCAATCGGCCGTTGAAATGGATGATGTGGAACATTCCTCGAAATCAGCCTTGGAATCAGCCTTGAGATCGGCGGCGAGCAACTGATGGAACAACTGTTCGCCGGCTTCGCGGCGCACTGAAAGCCGGCCGGCGCGGTAAGCGCGCGATTTCAGGCCGCGCTGCACATCTTCACAGATGCCGAGATCTTCGTCCTGGACGCGGTTGCCGACGTTCACCGATTCATTGTTATATTCCCGGCGCGCTTCGCTGACATCACTAAAATAGAAGTCAAAGATCACCCTGCAATGATCCGCGTCGACGGGAATGACATAGTTCGTGTCCATATATCCCTCGTAGCAATTGATCATCAGGTTCGGATATTGCCAGAAATACCAGGCGCGATCGCCTTTACGCGTCGCTCCGGTCGCGGCATCTTCGTCGGAAGCAACCATGGGGCTGGACTGCAGGCAATAACGATCTTCGTTCTCGATGGTGTACTGCTTGTAGTCGAGCACGGAACTGAGTCCTTTGTGGAGGTGCGGGACGTGATATCCGCCGTCGAGATAGTTATCGACGTAGACTTTCCAGTTGCATTGAATGTCATAGGACCTGTGGTCGAAGTAGTGCAGCTTGCTGACGCCCAGAGGCGCAACGCGCTTGACCAGACCGCCGAGAAACTGTTGCAACGGCGCAGCCTGCGGGTCGAGGTTGACGAACACGAAACATTCCCAGGTTTCGACGCGAATGGGTACCAGGCCGTTTTCGGCGCGGTCGAAATTCTGCACTCCATCGAACTCTGGCATGCCTTTGAGCGATCCATCGAGACCGTATTTCCAGCCGTGGTAGGGGCATTGCAGAATTTCTGCGTGACCACAAGGTTGAGTGACGACCGCGGCGGCATGATGACGGCACACATTGTAGAAGGCGCGCAACGTGCCGTCGCCTCCGCGCACGACAACGATGGGCTCTCCGGCAAGCCGCGTAGAAACAAATGCTCCTGGCTTCTGCAACTGATCGGTGCGGGCTACTAGCTGCCACGTCTTGCCGAAGACATTGAGGCGCTCCAGTTCGTAAATGCGAGGATCGATATACCAGGGCGCGGGGATAGTGGACGCCTCGGGGAGTGGGGAGCGATCGTTGTAACCGGCGAGAATCTGCTCAATCGACGCTTGCATATTTACGCTCTCGAAATGAATACTGCGATCTTAGGCTTCACGCTGATGATCCGCCAGTCAGCAATCTACTTGCGATGATTTCCTCGCAGCGGCGGACGGGGCCTGGTCGCGGGCTCTGCGGTCACGGCGCCAATCGCGCGTTGCAATACGTCCAAGAACTGTTGAATCCTAGCTTCTTTTTTCTCGGCCAACTCTCCTTGACGGCGAAATAATCCTGGATCAAGTTCGGCGGTGAGCAATGCATCCTGGAAGCGTTCCATCATCCAGTCGAGAATGGAAACGATCATCTCGATGTCCATATCTTTGCGCAGCTCATGGCGCTCCAGTCCAAAGCGGACAAAGCTCACGGTGCCGTAAGGATCTTCACTGATCAGGAAGCGGTTAATCTCGCGCTTCAGCACAAGGTCGGTGCCGTAATTGCCGAGCAGAGAAATACGATAAGGAATCCAGTCCTCGTGCACCAGGTGCTCGGTGCGGACGAGCCAGTAGCGCAGCACTTCGAAAAAGCCAGCCAGACGAATTTCCGCGGGCGCATCCAAGTATTTGGCGAAGGAGCGGACGGAACGTTTGTAGACTTCGAAGAACAGCCCGTCTTTGCTGCCGAAGTGCTGGAAGATGGAGCCTTTGGCGATGCCAAGGGCGATGGCGATGTCGCCGACTCGGGCCGCGTGATAGCCATGCTCGGCAAAATGTTGCGTGGCGGCTTCGATGATGCGGCTGCGCTTTGCCTCCGAGCGTGGGCGGGTTGGGGCCTGACGTTGGTAGAGGGGTGGAGCAACGCGATTGCTGGCAATTCCTGGCATAGAGAATGACTGTAAGTCACGACAGCATATAGTACTGCCTTGTTGAATTCAACTTCATTTTTAGAGCCATCTGCGGTAGTGTTATCCGATTCAGAGATAGCGTGCGTGACTTCCGGTCAAACATCTTCGACGTCGACGAACACGACCGGCGCCCGATCCATTTATGACGCCATCGTGATCGGCGCAGGTCATAACGGACTGACGGCCGCGGCTTACCTCGCGCGCGCGGGACTCTCCACACTGGTGCTCGAACGGCGGGAGATTGTTGGCGGCTGTTGTGTGACGGAAGAGATTGCGCCGGGCTGCCGCGTATCCACGACTTCCTATATTGCCAGCATGCTGCGCCCGGAAGTCATTTCTGAATTGCAGCTTGCGAGTCACGGCCTGCGCATGGTTCCGTGCGATCCGGCGATTCAGGTTCCCTTCCCCGACGGTCACGTCGTGCCGTGGTGGGTGGATCGCGAACGTGCGTACAAGGAATTTGCGAAGATTTCCGCGCGAGATGCCGCGCGGTTTGTGCAAGTTGATGACCAGTTGAAGAAGCTGGCGCGATACCTGCAGCCGTTTTTCATGGAACCTCCGCCGGAGGTCGACACGTCTTCGATGAAGGGGTGGTCTGATTTGTTCCGGGTGGGCAAACGGTTTCGTGGAATTTCGAGTGCGGAGATTTCGCAGCTGGTGTCGTTTCTCACTGGGAGCCTGGGCGAGTTTCTCGATCACAATTACGAGTCCGAGAAAATGAAGACGATGTTTCTGGCCAACAATGTTTACGGGAAACATGGTGGGCCATACCAGCCGGGGACAGCAATCGGGTTGCTTTTTCATTTGCTCAGTGGAGGCGAGCACGAACTACAGGGGTTTTACGGGCATGTGATCGGCGGCATGGGATCGATTACGCAGGCGCTGGCGGCCGCGGGGAAAAAGCTGGGCGTGGAGATTCGCACTTCGGCGACGGTGGCTCGCATCGAGGTTCGCAATGACCGCGCGCGCAGCGTCGTGCTGGAAGACGGCACAGAGATTCGCGGGCGGATGATTCTTTCCAACGCCGATCCGAAGCGGACATTCTTGAGAATGGTGGACGCGAAGGATGTTCCCGAAGATTTTCTATTTGCTGTGCGCGGCATCAAGATGCAGGGACCGTGCGCCAAAGTAAACATGGTGTTGAGCGAAGAGCCGCGATTTACGGGGACTTCACCGCAGGCGACAGCGCTTGAGCGGACGTTTTATACGCTTGTGCCATCGCTGGCGTTCGCGGAGCGCTGCTATGACATTGCTAAGTTCGGGGAAATCCCAGAAGAGTTATGGGTGGATTGCGTAGTGTCGTCGAACGCGGATGATTCGCTGGCGCCGCCGGGCAAACATATTCTCACTTGCTTTGTGCAGTATGTGCCGTATCACCTGCGCGAAGGCAATTGGGATGAGAAGCGCGATTTGTTGGGCGATCGCGTGGTCAAGAAAATTGCCGAATACGCGCCGAATGTTCCGGGCGCGATTGTGGCGCGGCAAGTGCTGACGCCGCTTGATCTGGAGCGCACCTACGGTTTGACCGAGGGCAACATTTTTCACGGCGATCTGCGATTGGAGCAACTGTTTTTTATGCGACCAGTGCCGGGGTGGTCGCAGTATCGCACGCCGGTTGCCGGACTTTATTTGTGTGGGGCGGGCGCGCATCCGGGAGGCGGCGTTACCGGGGCGCCGGGGCGTAATGCCGCGCACCAGGCGCTGCGAGACTGGAAGAAAGGGCGACTGCGGGAGGCGCGGCGGCATGAGTTCCGGCAACGTCGGGCGCGGGATTTTCAGGAATCGCTTCAAGATTTTTCTTGCGAATCGGAGTGGTGATGAGCGAGCTCGTACCCGACGGAGCGGGCCGAACGGTGGACCTTAGCGCGTTCCGGGCGAATCGTTTCGCGGACGACCAGCCGAACTAGGGATATTACGAATACGTGGATGACTAAGACTTCTCAGGGGAATTGTCAGGAGCGAGCATGAAAAAGAAGGGCATTCTCGAACGATTGAAAGACGGGCCCGTTTTGGGCGACGGCGGCTATTTACTGGAACTGGAGAAACGCGGTTGGGTGCGCGCGGGGCCGTTCACGCCGGAAGTGGCGCTCACATATCCTGACGCGCTGCGCGAGTTGCACGTCGAGTTTCGCGAGGCCGGGTCTGAAGTGCTGCAGGCTCTCACGTTCTACGCCAGCCGCGACAAGCTGGCGACTGTAGGCCTGGAAAATCGACTGGAGGAATTGAATCGCTCGGCGGTGCGCGTGGCGCGCGAAGTCGCGGGCGATCAGTGCCTGGTCGCCGGCAACATCAGCTTGACGTGGATGTACGAGGCGGGAAGTCCAGCTGCCGCCGATCGCGTGCGCAAGACTTTCGATGAGCAACTCGCCGTGCAGATTGACGAGGGTGTTGATTTTATTATCGGCGAGACTTTTTCCTGGCTGGGCGAAGCTCTGATTGCAGTAGAGCGCGTCAAGGCAACGGGCTTGCCTGCGATGGTTACTATTTGCTTTGAGAACAAGGACGAGACCGCCGAGGGTACGAGTGCCGCGGATGCGGCGAAGACGCTGTTCGACGCAGGGGCCGACATCGTCGGCATGAATTGCCTGCGGCCGCCGCAGCACATCCTGGGACCGATGGAGCAGATGCGCAAAGCGGTTTCGGGATATCTGGCGTGCCAGCCGGTCGCGTATCGGACTCCGAAAGAGAAACCGGATTTCACGAGCCTTCCGGAATTTCCCTACGCGCTCGATCCGCTGCAACTCACGCGCAAGGATATGGCGGACTATGCGGTGCAGGCCCGCGATGTGGGAATCAATTACATTGGCGCGTGTTGCGGGACAGTCGCCATGCACATTCGCGAAATGGCGCGCGTGCTCAACAAGATTCCGGAAGACTCGCGCATCTGGAAGAAGGGTGGCGAGAAGCCGATGTCGGGTTATGAGTACTACGACCACGACAATATGAAAGCCTAACGTCGCGTTGAAAAATTCGCAGAGCAGTTCAAGACGACGCGGGCCCTTTCGTGAAAGGGCCCGCATTTTTTCATGTCGCCAACCGTAAGTGATGCGCTTGAGCTACCCAGCTTTTCGCACATCCGGATCTTCGGCGTGCACTAGCGGAACATCGACCAGGTGTTCGCTCAGGAACCATACTTGAAGCTCGTTCGGGCGGAGAACATCGCTCACGACCAGATCGTTGGTGCCCGCATCACCTAACTTGGTAGAAAGTTCCGCCAGTTGCCGGCAGTGACGGATGATGATCTGGTGCGCATCGAGCAGGCGCGAGATCTGAACGGGCACTTCTTCGCGGCCCCGGGGCGGGCGCTCGATGCGCGTGGTCTCGGCCACATCGGCAGCCATGGATAACGAAACTCCGCCGAGCAGCTGAATGCGTTCGGCAATTTCGTCAACCACCTCTACTTGCTCGTTGTAGTGCTTGTCGAACAGGAGATGAAGCTGATAGAACGTGGGCCCCGCGACTTGCCAATGCGACTTCTTGTAGAGATCGCGTAAGGTCATGGTGTCGGCGAGCAACAGGTTGAGTTGCTCGGTCATTTCCAGGCGAACCGGCTCTTCCAACTCAAGCGGCAAGGCGTGCGAGACGGTGCCGTACGCTTGAATCTCCTGCGCATGCTGGTGCAGCCGGGGCTGGGCGTTGATGGTGGTTTGACGGCGGACAGGAACTTCTTTTTTGGCCATAACAGACCTCCTAGTTCGGCAAGTGAGCTTCGCTCAGGTTGAGCGATTGAGCAAAACGACTTCGGCACAATCCAAGCGACACCGCTTGGATGCCGCCATTTCAGGCAGGATGCCAGGCTTTTTTTAAACTTGGCAGAAATGGGAGAAGAATCTCCACAAGGGATGTTAGTCGAGGCGGGATTTCGGTGATGGCCAAGTTTGACGGCACCCGGCGTGGTTGCTATGATCGAACTGCGGGGTGGAGCAGTCTGGTAGCTCGTTGGGCTCATAACCCAAAGGTCGGTGGTTCAAATCCACCCCCCGCAACCAACGCAATCATAG